>ENA-ORRE01000073-ORRE01000073.1-human-gut-metagenome-genome-assembly--contig:-NODE-73-length-73441-cov-38.851266_pt1 | contig 73441 bp, 60 predicted proteins | sample MGYA00242171_ERZ509126 | MGnify/ENA primary metagenome ERZ509126 (study PRJEB26280, sample SAMEA2338648) | human gut metagenome | biome: human gut; feature: human-associated habitat; material: faeces... | reverse complement strand
ACTCAATTCTATCACTATATCTTTCCGCATTTCACTTTTTTGTAGTAACTTTGCAGGCATAAACACATATTTATATATAAGGTATGAAACAAACAAAGATTGTATGTTCGATAAGCGACCGTCGTTGCAGTCAGGATTTTCTCCGCAAGCTCTTCTTTGCGGGAATGAATGTTGTGCGCATGAATACGGCACATGCCACGCCTGATGGCATCCGTGAGATAATCCGTAATACACGAGCTGTGTCTCCACATATTGGTATCTTGATAGATACGAAAGGTCCGGAAGTCAGGACTACGGATGTTCCGAATCCGATAAGTTATAAGGTCGGTGATATGGTAAAGATATTCGGTAGGCCGGAAATGGATTCCTCTCACGACATTCTTAATCTTTCATACCCGGACATAACACGTGATGTGAAGGTGGGAGATGACCTCTTGTTTGATGACGGAGCGATAGATATGAAGGTCGTTGAGAATACCGGTCCTATGCTTGTGGCGCGTGTTCAGAACGAGGGAGTGCTCGGTGCGCATAAGAGTGTGAACGTTCCGGGTGAGCATATCGACCTTCCGGCGCTTACGGAGAAAGATCGGCAGAACATACTTCTTGCCATTGAGGAGGACATTGATTTTATCGCTCACTCGTTTGTCCGTTCTGCTGCCGATGTGCATGAGGTGCAGAAAATCCTCGATGAACACAATTCAGATATAAAGATTATATCAAAAATAGAGAATCAGGAAGGTGTTGATAATATTGATGAGATTATAGACGCGTCTTATGGAATCATGATTGCGCGCGGAGACCTTGGTATCGAGGTGCCGTTGGAGCAGATTCCCGGTATTCAGAGGGATATAATATCAAAGTGTATCAAGGCAAAGAAACCGGTAATAGTGGCAACACAGATGTTGCACACAATGATTTCAAACCCGCGTCCTACGCGTGCGGAAGTTACGGACATTGCCAATGCGATATATTCGCACACAGATGCTTTGATGCTTAGTGGCGAGACCGCGAGTGGTAAGTATCCTGTTGAGGCGGTAAAGACAATGGCGGCGATTGCAGAGCAGGCAGAGGCCGATGCGCATCGTTTTCAGATAGAGGGCAATGCTCCATCTAACTCATATTTGAAGGTGCGCGACCAGCGTGAGTTCCTTGCAAAGAGTGCCATCGAGGCTACTGAGTATATAGGAGTGAAGGGTATTATTACCGACAGCCTTACCGGTCAGACTGCACGAAACCTTGCGGCTTTCCGCGGTCCTACACCTATTCTTGCTATATGCTATAAGGATAAGTTGCAACGTTTGCTAAATCTTAGTTATGGAGTTATTCCTATATATCAGAAAGACCGGCTTCGCCCTGAGAATATGTTCCATGCAGCTTTACGGATGTTACGGCAGAAAGGCTATATAGGCTTGGATGATAAGATTGCATACCTTAGTGGAAGTCTTGGCGAATGTAGCAGTACGACATTCCTCGAAATAAATAAGGTTGCGGAAGTGTTCGACAAGAGTTATCAATTCCACTTGCCGGAAGTGACGCATTAAGGCTTGAGAAAAAGACATCCTTTAGTGAAAAGCCTGTTGCGGGATACAGACGTTTCACTAAAAACAAAAAGGCAGCGATTTTCAGAAGTCGCTGCCTTTTTGTTCTTTTTATGGTTTATTGTTATTTTATCGCTACCTTTTCAACTCGGCGGGCATGGCGTCCACCCTCGAAAGAAGCCTTGAAGAAAGCGTCCATTATCTTCTCGGCAGTCTTATTGTCGATAAAGCGTGCCGGCATAACCAATACGTTTGCATCGTTGTGCTGGCGTATAAGCTCTGCAATATCCTTGTTCCATGCCAATCCTGCACGTACCCCCTGATGCTTGTTCAGGGTGATAGCCATACCTTCGCCACTGCCGCATACTGCAATGCCCGGATAAACCTCGCCGCTCTCAATGGCCTCGGCAAGCGGATGAGCAAAGTCTGGATAGTCAACGCTAATATCACTGTTAGTACCGAAATCCTTTACAGGATAATTGTGCTCGTTAAGATACTGAACGATAAATTGCTTTAATGGATAGCCTGCGTGGTCGCTGGCGATTCCTACGGTCTTTATTTCCATAGCTTTACTTGTTTTTTACCAGAGAATAGGAGAGGCTTTACTCTCCTTATTCTACTGAAGGTTAATATTATTATTCAGCTAAAAATGCTTTTACTTGCTTGTAAACGTTCTCGCCTGTATAGCCCAATTTTTCGTCAAGAACCTTGTAAGGAGCTGAGAATCCGAAACTTGGCATTCCGAATACGCGGCCGTTTGCACCTACGAGACCTTCGAGTGTTACCGGCAATCCTGCTGTCATGCCGAATATCTTTGCGCCCTTTGGCAATATACTCTCCTGATATTCCTTACTCAGGTTGCGGAACAATCCCTCGGAAGGTACGCTGACGATACGTATCTTAATGCCGTCTTTGCGCAGCAGTTCTGCACCTGCAACGAGCGTGGATACCTCAGAGCCGCTTGCGATGAGAATCACATCGAACTGCTCGTCAGAGCCTGCCACGATGTATGCGCCCTTGCGAGCCTGTTCATAGTCGGTGCCTGCCGGGAGGTTATTGATGTTCTGACGTGAGAAAATGAGAGCTGTCGGAGTCTCCATATTTTCCATTGCCATTGCCCAGCATACCGTTGTCTCGTTTACATCGGCAGGGCGGAACACACGGACACTGTCTTTTCCGTGGTGGTTCTTCATCTTTTCCATCAGGCGAATCTGTGCTTCCTGCTCAACCGGCTCGTGTGTGGGGCCGTCTTCTCCCACTCTGAATGCATCGTGAGTCCATATAAACTTGATTGGTACTTCCATGAGTGCAGCCATACGGACTGCCGGTTTCATGTAGTCGGAGAATACGAAGAAAGTTCCGCAAGCCGGGATTACGCCGCCGTGAAGATACATACCGATGCACATACAAGCCATAGTAAGCTCTGATACTCCGGCCTGGAAGAATGCTCCGTTGAAGTCGCCGGGCTGCATGGATTTGGTCTTTTTGAGGAATCCATCGGTCTTATCGGAGTTGGAAAGGTCGGCCGACGCACATACCATGTTTGGTACTTGTTCTGCCAATACTCCGAGACAAGCTGCGCTTGCGGCACGTGTTGCAGCGTTCTCTTTCTGTACCAAAGTACTCCAATCCACCTTCGGGGCATTTCCGCTGAACCATTCTTTCATCATGGCAGCCTTCTCCGGGTTGTTCTTTGCCCATTCAGCCTCAGCCGCATGACGCCCGGCAACAATCTTTTTAAGTTCTTCCTTACGGTCTGCATACAGTTTTGCCACCTCCGGACGTATAACGAACGGATTTTCAGGGTCGCCGTTCAGATTCTTTATAGTGTTGGTATATGCGTCTCCGCCGAGTGGTGCGCCATGAGTATTTATGCACGCCTCGTAGCTCGTACCATCGGCACGCAATGCGCCTTTGCCCATAACTGTCTTGCCGATGATAAGTGTCGGGCGGTTATTCTCTGTTAAAGCGGCATTCAATGCTTTGCGGATATCGTCAGCATCATTGCCGTTGCACTTCAATACATTCCATCCCCAAGCCTTGTATTTGGCCTCGGTATCTTCTTTCATTACGACTCCGCATTCTGTAGAAAGCTGTATATCGTTTGAGTCGTAGAACATTATCAAGTTGTTCAGACCAAGCAGGCCGGCTATTCGTCCTGTGCCTTGTGAGATTTCCTCCTCGATGCCTCCGTCTGATATATAAGCGTATATTTTATGCTGCATGACCTCAGAACCTAAGCGAGCCTCAAGGAATTTCTCGGCTATGGCAGCACCTGCACCGAATGTATGTCCTTGTCCGAGTGGTCCACTGGTATTTTCGATTCCGCGCTTAATGTCTCGTTCCGGATGTCCAGGGGTAGGTGAACCCCACTGACGAAACTCTTTCAGTTCGTCAATTGTAAATTTGCCTTGCAATGCAAGTGCAGAGTAGAGCATCGGAGACATATGTCCCGGGTCGAGGAAAAAGCGGTCGCGTCCTTCCCACTCCGGATTTTCCGGGTCGTAGACAAGGAACTCTGAGAATAAGACATTGATAAAATCAGCTCCTCCCATAGCACCACCAGGGTGTCCGGATTTTGCTTTTTCTACCATTGATGCAGCGAGAATTCGAATATTATCTGCCGCGCTGTTCATTAAATCTTTATTATTCATAGATGCGTTGATATTTTTTTGATATTGATGATTTGTATTTCTTTTATGCAAAGATAATATTTTTGATTGACAATAGCGATTGAATTATTGTGATTTTTACGTTATTGATTGTTTTTATCTCCTTTTTTATTGCATTTTACACTTTTGTACCAAAAGCGTGTTTCTATTCCTTGATAAACGGGAAGATAATTCAGAAAAATCTTTACAAGTATAGCTCTCAGAATTGCGAATTTACAAACGAAATCTTTTTTGCTTGGAAATATTGCAAAATACGGAGTTTTTGGCAGTTTTGAGATAAGACCCTGACTGTCAGACGCTTAACCCGCATTTGGGTCAAAACGACCTTTGGGAAGTATTTTCCTGCATTTTTGAAATTGATAAAAAACTCCCTAAAAGCCCTCAAAGTAGCCACTTAACCCTCTTAGGTGGCTACTTTAACCCTCTTGAGTGCCTACCTTAAGCCTCTTGGGTGACTACTTTAACAGGGTTCAGTGGCTATCTTGACAGCCTTGAGTGGCTACTTTGAGAACGCTAACAAACGTTAAATCAGGCGAAAAGGCATTTTTTTTAGTATTTTTCGGAATGGCATTTCGGGTAAAAAACGGGTGTTTTGGGGACTAAAAGTGGCACTTTTTGGACTTCAATGCGTAATTTGGGGAATTTCACAGTTTGTTTTTGAGGTAGAAAAGTGCCGAAAAATGCTTTAAATACCCATATTTAACAGATATTCACGTGAAAGGGTCAACTTCTCAAAGAGGTGATTTTTGACCAAAAATCTTTACAAAAGTGAAGTTGTAAGGTGGTAGGTTTTAGGTTGTAAGGTGAAGTCTGTTTATATGGGAAATTTCACCTTAAAACCAGATTGCGTACTAACCTGAAACCTTATAGCCTCATATTCATGCCACAATCATAGCCAATAAAGGTATAGATGCGATGGATGCTATTGATGTGAGGAATGTTATTTCAGTCATCAATGTGGCATCTTGACCGTACCGCAGACAAAAGATTGTTCCGAATGAAGCTACCGGCATTCCGATGATGATGGCGTTAAGGCCGGTTACGATATGAGGGAAACCGCAGAAAGAGAATAGAAAATAGAATGATACGGGAACGATGAACAGCCTTATTACAGTAGTAATATACACCTTTCTATTGCCGAGCATATACTTCTTCGGCAGACGGGCCATTGCCGACCCGATGACAAGTAATGATGCGGGTACGGTGATGTTGCCCACCATAGTTATCGGGCGGCTAATGATTTGCGGGATGTCGCTGATGCCGAGCGCAACAATGAGGATGCTGAGATATGCAGCTACGAGTCCTGGGCAGAACAGTGTTCTGGGCGTGAACCTTAGTTTGTGCTCACTGCCGGTTATCAGCGACTTACCTATGGTGAAGACAAAGAATGTGTTGGCCACATTGAGGATTGCTGCATAGAATATCGCTTGATGGCCGAAGATGGATGCTGCTATGGGGTAACCTATAAATCCGACGTTGCCAAACATAGTGGCAAAGCCGATGATTCCTTCTTCTTTTTTGTCGTCTGTTATCAGTTTGGGGATGTATAAGGCTATACCCGTAAGAATGATATATGTGAGTGTACTTATGATAAGTAGCGGGATAATGAGCGAACGGTCGGGCAGTTGGTCATCCATTACTGAGGATAGAATGAGTGCCGGGCAGGTTATGTCGACAATGATACTCGAAAGTTTCTTGTCGAAATCTTCGTCCATGTAACCTAATTTGCAAGCTGTATACCCCGCAATGACTATGGCGAAGAGTATCAGCATTATCTCAACATTACCCATAAATACAATTTATAAAAATGAATTCTATTCGGCAGGGACGTTTATCGTGGCGTCTGACTGTTTTGACGGTTCTGTCGCAACAGGCAAAGTGGATGCTTCGGTATTTTCGCCATTATCGTTTTCTCCCTCTGTTTCTTTACCTTCATCTGCCTCTTCATCCCCTTTATATATCCTGAGGGTGTCCGGCTCTTGTGGCCGTGTTGGCGTGTAAGAACATTGATACATATAAGGCTCTATCTCTTCGTCGTCGGCCTTTTCCCATTTGGCGTGGTATTTTTGATAGGCCGGGTCGCGGAATACTGATTGGATGAAATAGCCGCAGAGTGGGAGAGCGGTGCGTGAGCCTTGTCCCAATGCTCCTGTGCGGAAGTGGATGCACCGGTATTCGCCTCCAACCCATGCGCCTACAACGAGCTTAGGGCTTACGCCGATAAACCAAGCATCGGAGTGGTTGTTGCTCGTACCGGTCTTTCCGCCCCAGTCGGTATCAGGAGTAATATATGCGTTGAGACTCATAGATGTTCCGCCCGGCATCGTCCGTCCGCCTTTCAGCATCTCCTGCATTAGGAATGCCGTGCGATAGGGGAGTACTTTGTGGTCGTTGTTAGGGGCGATATATACTTCGTTGCCTTTGTAATCGAGTATTTTTGTTACTAATACCGGGTCGTGCTGCTTTCCGTTATTGGCTACGGTACAATATGCGTTGACCATCTCGAGCAGGTTGACGTCGCTTGAGCCGAGTGCCAATGAAGGTTCCTCCTCAAGCGGACTCTTTATTCCCATATCGTGAGCGGTCTTAGCAATGTTCTTTATGCCCATTTCCGAGCCTAATCTTACTGCTATGGAATTGATACTTTGTGCGAAAGCCTGCATCAAAGTTATGGAGTCTCCCGAGAACCGGCCGTTGGCATTGGTCGGAGTCCACGTGTTTATCTCGCCTGTTTTCTTGTCTTGCACCTGCATAGATATGTATTGGTCGCGGCGTTTGTCGCAAGGAAGGAGTCCTTGATTGATTGCTTCCGTGTAGACAAAGAGCTTGAATGTGGAGCCAGGTTGCCTCATTGCCATTACTTTATCGTACTTCCATGTGTCGAAATCGATGTCGCCGACCCATGCACGCACGGCTCCTGTTTGCGGTTCCATGGCCACCATAGAGCAGTGCATGAACTTCACCATATAGCGAATAGAGTCCATTGTGGACATTTCCTTTTCTATATGCCCTTTGGCATAGTCGAAGAGCTTGACTTTATGCGGCTTGTTCATATAGAAATCAACGCTGTCGGGCTGATTGGGGAACTTCTCTTTAAGGCTTTCATATACGGGAAGCCCTTTCGCAATGTTCTCTATGAAGTTCGGCACGAGTTCGCCGTTCTCATCCCGCCACGGATCCATATTGCGCCAATGGCTGTTGAATCTCGCCTGAATCTGCCGCATTTGTTTCTCAGCTGCCATCTCTGCGTATTTCTGCATACGGGTATCGATGGTTGTATATATTTTCAATCCGCTGCTATACAGGTCGTATCCGTTATCATCAAGCCAGTCTTTCAGGTACTTGGCGATTTCTTCACGGAAATATTGAGCCTGTCCTTCATACGAGTCTTCAATGTGGCGGTTGAGCTTGATAGGCAGTTCGGAGAGGCTCTTATATTCGTCTTTAGAGAGGTCTCCGTGTGTCATCATGTTGCTGAGAACAACGTTACGGCGCATCTTTGATTTCTCAGGATTGAGAATCGGGCTGTATGAAGTAGTTGCTTTCAGCATACCTACGAGTACGGCAATCTGGTCTGTCGTGAGGTCTTTCGGAGTCGTGTTGTAGTAGGCGCGTGCCGCTGTCTTTATTCCGAATGAGTTGTTGCCGAAGTCTACGGTGTTCGCATACATCGTAAGAATGTCGTTCTTGTCGTAAATCATTTCGAGTTTGGTGGCGATAATCCATTCCTTACTCTTCATTATGAGCATCTTGATGCCAGGCACTTTTCCGAGTAAGCCGGTGGAATATTGTGTCCTGACGCGGAAAAGGTTCTTTGCCAACTGTTGTGTTATAGTGGAAGCTCCGCGCGCATCGTTGTTTGTAATAGCGTCTTTTAAAGCTCCGAGGATTCCGACAGGGTCGATTCCGTGATGAGAATAGAATCGTTCGTCTTCGGTATCGATAAGTGCGCGCCAAAACTTGGGATTAACTTCGCCGTATTTAACTGGCGTGCGGTTTTCCTTATAATAACGTCCTATGAGTACACTGTCGGCACTGTAAATTTCCGAGGCAGCGTATGTCGGTGGGGTTGCGATGGCTTTGAAACCCGGTGATTTGCCGAAAAGCCAGAGAAAATTGATGTCTACCATTCCGAGATATATGAAAATGGCGACAATAAAAGATACAAATGCCACTGCTGTCTTTGTGTACCAAGCCCGGCCTTTGTATAGTTTTTTATACCACGAGATGAAATTAGTTATATTATGAGTTATTCCTACAACAATGTTTATTACTTTTTTCATTTTACGCCCCTCATTAAAAACGGTATAAACGTATCTTTTTAACGCGGCTGCAAAGGTAGTTAAATAGTTGTTATTAGTGTCTTTGTTCCTATATATTTTAAGATTTCTTCAACGTTGTTTGGCTCAAACCATTTCATATTTTCATCTTTTTTATACCATGTGAGTTGCTTTCGGGCGTATCTTCTGGTATTGCTCTGTATCTTGAATATGGCATCGTCTAAAGATATATTGCCATCGAAGTAGTCGAACAGTTCTTTATATCCAACCGTGTTGAGGGAGTTGAGCCCTCGGAGAGGATATACTTTCTTGGCTTCTTCCACGAATCCGTTGTTAATCATATCAATGACACGGGCATTGATGCGATTATATAAAACCTCGCGTGGAAGAGTTAATCCGATTTTTATGATATTGAAAGGACGCTTTTTCTTTTCGTTTTTACGGAAAGATGTATATGTCTTACCTGTCATGTGGCAGATTTCCAGAGCATGGACAACCCGTCTCGGGTTGTTGCGGTCTACAATATTCCAATGCTCGGGGTCAAGTTGCTTGAGTTCTTCGACCAATGCCGGCAATCCTTCTGTTGCCAATCTGCGTTTCATAGTCTCACGGGTATTCTCGTCAACGGTCGGGATGTCGTCTATTCCATTGCACACAGCATCTATATACATCATGGAACCGCCGGTGAGAATGGCTATATCGCTGTCTTCAAATAGCTTGTCGAGCAGTTGGATAACGTCTTGTTCGTATAATGAGGCACTGTAATAATCCGTTAATTTGTGAGTACCGACAAAATAGTGTTTTGTTCTTTCTTGTTGTTTAATTGTAGGTGCGGCGGTACCTATTGGTATCTCTGCGAATATTTGCCGGGAGTCGGCATTGATTATCGGTACATTAAAAAAGTCGGCAAGACGGAGGCAAAGTTCCGTCTTGCCGACTCCTGTGGGTCCGGTTATAACGATGAGATTCTTCATTTATCGTATAATACCACGATTAGAACTCTCCACAAAGTTTATGATATAATCTATTTCCTTGCTTTGTGGTAAATTCTTGCGAATCTCTTCAATACCTTCTTTTATCAGTCCTTTAGAATATAGGAGTCTGTAGGCTTCGTGAATATTGTCTATCAGTTCTTTGCTAAAGCCTCTTCTGCGCAGTCCTACGAGGTTCAGCCCGCAATAACGTGCTGGATCCTTGCCGACAATGATATACGGAGGGATGTCCTGGCTGAATCTGCATCCTCCTTGAATCATTACATAACCGCCTATGTGGCAGAACTGGTGGCAAAGGACGGCAGCACTGATAATTGCATTGTCGTCGACAACAACTTCGCCGGCAAACTTTGTAGAGTTGCCGATAATGCATCCATTGCCGATAACGCAGTCATGGGCAATGTGCATATTTTCCATCAGCAGGTTGTTGCTGCCAACCTTTGTGGTGCCTTTGGATGCTGTTCCGCGTGAAATCGTTACATTCTCGCGAATAGAGTTGTTGTCGCCAATGATACACGTGGTGTCTTCTCCCTTGAATTTCAAGTCTTGCGGTTTCGTACTGATGCTTGCTCCCGGGAATATCTCATTGTTGCTGCCAATGCGGGCACCGTAATTGATAGTTACACTATTCTGAAAGTTATTGTTGTCGCCAATCTCGGTATTCTTGTCAATGTAGCAGAAAGGACCAATAATATTATTGTCTCCTAACTTTGCTTCCGGATGAACAAACGCTAAAGGACTGATTTGATTCATAACTGTTTGTTTAGCTGTTGGTAAGAATATAAGATAAGTCTTTCAATACCTTATACTTATATTCTTGCCAACATATTTTTATTTGTTTTTTACTATCTGTGCTGTAAAGGTTGCCTCTGATACTACTCGCTCTCCAACGAATACGTATCCCTTCATAGAGCTGATGCCATGACGTACCGGATGAAGAAGCTCTACGCGGAACAGCAATGTGTCGCCTGGAACTACTTTCTGACGGAATTTCACGTTATCGATATTGAGAAAATACGTTGACCAACGTTCCGGTTCTTCTACTTGGTTCAAGACCAAAAGACCTCCGCATTGTGCCATAGCTTCTATTTGAAGCACTCCTGGCATAACAGGCTCCTGTGGGAAGTGGCCTGTGAAGAAAGGCTCGTTGCTGGTTACGTTCTTTACTCCAACTATACTTGTTGAGCCAATGGCAATAATCTTGTCGACAAGCTGCATCGGGTAGCGGTGGGGGAGTAATTCGCGAATGCGGTTATTGTCCATTATCGGCTCTTCATTCGGGTCGTATATCGGTGCTTGCACTTCATGCTTCCTGATTTCCTTGCGCATGAGACGTGCAAACTTATTGTTTATGGTATGCCCCGGACGTGTAGCAACTATGCGTCCTTTTATGGGTTTGCCAATAAGAGCCATATCGCCAATTATGTCAAGCAACTTGTGGCGGGTACATTCGTTTTCCCATACAAGCGGCTTGTGCTGTATATAACCCAAATCGTTGGCATCCATGTGTGGAACATGGAGCATATCTGCAAGAGTGTCAAGACGTTCCTGAGAGGTCTGACGCTCATAGATTACAATTGCATTGTCAAGGTCTCCACCTTTGATGAGGTTGGCTTGAAGTAAAGGCTCTATATCTCTTACGAATACAAAAGTGCGGGCCTGTGCTATTTCTGTCGGGAAATCCTCCATTTTGTCAAGAGTCGCAAACTGACTGTTTATAAACTTCGACTCGAAAGAGCACATGGCAGTGATACTGAATTCATTATCCGGAAGGATGGTAATGCAAGAGCCGGTAGCTTCATCTTTTACCTCTATCTTCTTGCGTATGATATAGTAGTCTTTCGGAGCATTCTGCTCTTCAATGCCTACCGTCTGTATCTTGTCGACATACATGGCGGCAGAACCGTCGAGAATAGGAAACTCCGGGCCGTTGACCTGAATAAGGCAGTTGTCTATTCCCATTGCGAAGAGAGCGGCAAGACCGTGTTCAATAGTCGAAACACGAATATCACCACTCGCAAGAACGGTTCCTCTCTGTGTGTCTATTACTTTTTCTGCAATAGCGTCGATTACCGGTTCGCCTTCAAGGTCAATACGTTGAATCTTATATCCCGTGTTTTCTGGCGCAGGATTGAAAGTCACGGTAAGGCTTAATCCTGTATGTAGGCCTTTTCCACATAATGAAAAACTTCCTTTTAATGTTGTTTGTTTTGTCGCTTCCATTTATCAATATGTGTTTTCTATTTGTTTGTTAATTCTTCTATTTTGCTTTGTAACTCTGCGAGTTGCTTGTACATATCCGGTAAACGACGGAACATTGCTGCCGATTTCATGAAACCTTTGGCATCCCATGCCGGTGAGCCGATAATGGTTGTTCCGCTCTTCTTCACGCTGTTTGATATTCCGGCTTGAGCACCGACATTTGTTTGGTCGGCTATGGTTATATGGCCTGCCATGCCAACCTGACCGCCGAACATACACCATTTGCCCACTTTTGTACTGCCGGCAATTCCGCCTTGTGCCGCCATTACGGTATTTTCTCCAATTTCGACATTGTGAGCTACTTGTATAAGGTTATCCAATTTCACGCCTTTGCGGATATATGTGCTTCCCATTGTAGAACGGTCAATACAAGTATTTGCGCCAATCTCTACATTGTCTTCGATGGTTACAATTCCTATTTGTGGAATTTTATCATATCCATCGGCACTTGGAGCGAAGCCGAAGCCGTCTGCACCAATGACACAGCCGGCATGAAGCACGCAGTTGTTACCAATCTTACAGTGATGATATACTACAGCATTACTATAGATTTCAGTATTGTTGCCTATTGAGGCGTCTTCTCCAATGGTAACGTGCGGATGCAAAACGCATCCATCCCCAATTACGACGCCAGGGCCAATAGCAACAAAAGGTCCGATATAACAATCTTTGCCTATCTTAGCAGTAGCGTCAATGAATGCAAGTGAGTCTATACCTTTTTTCTTGGGTTTCATCGATTCGTATAGCTGCAATAACTTCGCAACGCATTCATAGGCATTCGCAACGCGAATTAATGTTGCATTTGTCGAGCGTTCAAGTTCTAAACTCTCGTTTACGAGTACAACGCTTGATTCTGTATCATAAATAAAATGGGTGTATTTGGGGTTTGAAAGAAAAGAGATTGCTCCCTTTTTGCCTTCTTCAATCTTTGCAAATGTATTTACAATCGCGTTTTCGTCACCTTCAACGCGACCTTGTATGAATTCTGCGATTTGTTTTGCGGTAAATTCCATATAATATCTATTTCAATGTATAGTCGTAATATTTTTGCAAATATAGCTATTTTTTGTCAGAAACGTTGATAACAGAGATAATATTTGCAATTTTTTTTCGATAGCATGGCTACATTTAGAATTTCAGAAGCGTCAGAAATATCTTTCAAACTTCCGTCTTTATAGAGTATTGAGATGTGGTCGCCATTGGTGTCGTACATATCTTTTTGTATCTCACTCACATCCATCAGATAGTGTGTGTCCTCGGGATTTATCTCAAATTGTTTGCTTAAACGTTCTTTTATGACAGCCAACTCTTCCTCAGTATAAGGATCGTCTTTTATCTCTACCTTGAAGATGTTTCTGTTTATCATATCGCTTGCAAGGATAGACAATATGCGGTCTTCATGGTGCTGCCATACTTTCAGGGCACACCATATATCGCTGTCGTCTAATTCTTTATAGAAGGCAAGAGCTTCGGGGCTGGAGTAAAAGGCGTTAGCATCAATGTCGTTAGTAAGAAAGTACTTCAATGCGGGTGAGGCAAATACTTCTTTTCCTTCACGCGTTAACTGTTTCGCACGTAATAATGCGTTAACCAAAACCTTCTCACACGCAACTGCCGTTTTGTGCAGATATACCTGCCAATACATCAGACGGCGTGTGATGAGATAGTTTTCTATGGAATAGATTCCTTTTGATTCTATTACAAGATTGTCGTTAACGACATTGAGCATCTTGATTATGCGTGAACTTCCGATGTTTCCTTCCGTTACGCCGGTAAAGAATGTATCGCGGCACAGATAATCGAGCCTGTCCATGTCGAGTTGGCTGCTTATGAGGTCATGCAGGAACTTCTTAGGATAATCATCATTGAATATTTTAATGGCAAGATTAAGCCTTCCGTTTAAGTCCTGATTAATCTGTTCCATCATCATCAATGATATCTGTTCGTGAGAAATATCCTTGATAAGAGTGTTTTCAAGAACGTGAGAGAACGGCCCGTGCCCGATATCGTGCATTAATATTGCTGCTAAAATGGCTTCACTCTCACTGTCGAATATGAAAATTCCTTTTTGTGTGAGCGATGTTATAGCCTCGCTCATTAAATGGAATGCACCTATGGAGTGTTGAAACCGCGTGTGTTGTGCCCCGGGATATACCACGGATGCCATTCCTAATTGCTTAATACGAGTGAGTCTTTGCATTAATGGGTGCTTGATAATTTCAAGCAAAAGTCCTTTCGGTATCTTTATGAAGCCAAAGACCGGGTCGTTAATTATTTTATTACCGTTCATCCGTATATGAAGATTTGCAGATTTTCCCATTCATTTCTATAACAAGAAATTCGGAAAATCTGCAAATCATATTTCTGTTTTACAATACTTTTGCCATTTGTTCTTGTAGTTCCTGTGCTTTCTGCCTTGCAACTTCGGCAAAGTCTTCACCTTTGCTTGCATATATTATGCCACGGGAAGAGTTTACGAGCAGACCGCAGTCGTCTGTCATTCCGTATTTGCAAACCTCTTCGAGGCTTCCTCCTTGCGCTCCTACACCGGGAACAAGCAGGAAATGATTAGGAGCTACCTTGCGTATATCTTTGAACATTTCACCTTGTGTTGCTCCCACGACATACATCATGTTTTCTTCGTTGCCCCATTCCTGACTTTTGCGGAGTACTTTCTCAAAGAGACGTTCTCCGTTGGTGTCTTCAGTCATTTGGAAATCCAATGAGCCTTTGTTGCTCGTGAGAGCGAGTAGTATAACCCATTTGCCGTCATAACCGAGGAATGGCTTTACGCTGTCTTCACCCATATACGGTGCAACGGTGAGTGAATCAATGTCGTATTCTTCAAAAAAGGTACGTGCATACATAGCCGATGTGTTGCCGATGTCGCCACGTTTTGCATCTGCGATGATGAAATGATTAGGATAATTGGCTTTGAGATATTTTATAGTTTCTTCAAATGCAACCATTCCTTTTACGCCCTCAGCCTCATAGAAAGCAAGGTTTGGTTTATATGCCACGCAATAATCGGCAGTTGCATCAATAATAGCTTTATTGAATTCAAATATTGGGTTCTCTGTGTTGAGCAGATGCTGTGGTATCTTTGTGATGTCTGTATCAAGACCTACGCAGAGAAAACTCTTTTTAGAATATATTTGGTTTACAAGTTCTTTTCTGTTCATATTGATTAATTTATATGTGATTATATTCTTGAATATATTACAGTTCCGCTTCTTTCATTCTTTCTGCATTCTCCTCTACGGTGAGGGCATCAATCATATCTTGTATATTGCCACCGAGAAAACCTTGCAAATCGTGGGTCGTGAATCCGATTCTGTGGTCAGTTACGCGCCCTTGCGGGAAGTTATATGTACGAATCTTCGCACTTCTATCGCCTGTGGAGACAAGACTCTTGCGTCGATTGGCGATGTCGTCTACATATTTTTGGTGTTCCTTGTCATATATAAATGTACGCAGGCGCGATAATGCACGCTCTTTGTTCTTTGGCTGGTCGCGTGTCTCGGTACACTCGATGAGGATTTCCTCGGTCTCTCCTGTGTTCGGATTCTTCCACATATAGCGCAGACGGACACCAGATTCTACTTTGTTTACGTTCTGACCGCCGGCACCGCTGGAGCGGAATGTATCCCATTTGATTTCTCCTTCGTTGATGCTGACCTCAAAACGGTCGGCTTCGGGCAGTACGGCAACGGTTGCGGCAGAAGTCTGCATACGTCCGTTTGACTCAGTGACCGGCACACGCTGTACGCGATGCACGCCAGATTCGTATTTCAACGTACCGTAAACATCTTCACCGCTTACGGCGAAGTCAATCTCCTTGTATCCGCCAACGGCACCCTCGCTGACATCTGTAACGGAGAGCTGCCAGCCTTTGGAGTCGCAATAGCGTTTATACATCTGGAACAAATCACCAGCAAACAGACAGGCTTCGTCGCCTCCCGTACCCGCACGGATTTCCATCTGTACGTTCTTCGCGTCCTCCGGGTCTTTTGGTATGAGTAGGATCTTTATCTCTTCTTCGAGCTTTGGCTGCAATTCTTCATTTATAGAGAGTTCTTCGCGTGCCATCTCTTTCATGTCAGGGTCGCTCTCGTTGGCCAGAATATCTTTTGATTCGCTTATGGCATTAAGGCATGCTATATAGCGCTTTCTGGCATCCATTATGTCTCCCAGATCCTTATATTCTTTTGTCAGTTTCACATAACGCTCTTGGTCTGCAATCACGCTCGGGTCGGTTATTAAAGTTGAGACCTCCTCGTAACGTGCTTCCAAGCCGTCAAGTTTTTGTAATATGCTGTTGTTGTCTGCCATTTGTATCTCAGTATTGTTATTGTTTCTTTCTGTTGCTCCACCATGCCCTTGCCAATTCTATCACTATCAGTACCCAGCCCACGGTGCCGAGGATACGGGGGATGATGCGTGATAGAGGCAGGCCTTGTTCGAAGTAGTCCACCAAACTTTGTCCCAAATCATAGGCGACGTATGTGTTGGCGATGATGCATAGTAAGAGTACTTCATTGCGTATGGGAGTGTATTTACTCATTCTCATGTGTAGCACTTTATTCGTAGTCAAACTCTCCGAACTCACTCTTTATAGTCAGACTGCGCTTGCCTTCTTCAATATGACCGATAATCTGAGCGTCGATATTGAATTCCTTACATATATCTATGATCTTTGCGGCATTCTCTGGAGCAACATATATCTCCATACGGTGTCCCATATTGAATACCTGATACATCTCCTTCCAATCTGTTCCGCTTTCTTCTTTGATTAATTTGAAAAGGGGTGGGACCGGGAACATATTGTCTTTTATCACACGGCAGTTCTCGTTGACAAAGTGTAGCACTTTTGTTTGTGCTCCGCCTGTACAATGAACCATTCCGTGTATTTCCGGGCGCAACTCATCGAGCAGACGCTTTATGACTGGTGCGTATGTACGGGTAGGAGAGAGGACAAGTTGTCCGGCATCGAGAGTAACGCCATCAACTGCATCCGTGAGTTTCTTGTTGCCGCTATATACGAGTTCGTTAGGAACGGCATGGTCAAAGCTCTCCGGATATTTCTCTGCCAGATATTTGGCAAATACATCGTGGCGCGCACTTGTAAGGCCGTTGCTGCCCATACCGCCGTTATATTTCTTTTCGTATGTTGCCTGACCGGTAGACGAAATACCCACAATTACATCACCCGGACGGATATTTGCGTTGTCTATCACATCGCTTCGTTTCATACGGCAGGTAACGGTAGAGTCGACTATGATAGTGCGGACAAGGTCGCCGACATCTGCTGTCTCTCCTCCGGTAGGATAAATGCCGATTCCCATATCGCGCATTTCGGCAAGTAATTCGTCTGTTCCGTTGATGATTGCCGAAATGACTTCTCCCGGAACAAGCATTTTATTACGGCCGATGGTACTTGAAACGAGGATATTATCCACAGCTCCAACGCATAGGAGGTCGTCTGTGTTCATGACGATTGCATCCTGTGCGATACCTTTCCATACGCTTAAATCGCCAGTTTCCTTCCAATACATATAGGCAAGGCTTGACTTCGTGCCTGCACCGTCAGCGTGCATGATGTTGCAATATTCGGGATCTCCGCCTAAAATATCAGGAATAATCTTGCAAAATGCTTGTGGGAAGATGCCTTTGTCTATATTCTTAATGGCATTATGCACATCTTCTTTAGCTGCACTTACGCCACGCATCATATAACGATTGTTTTTATCCATGATTCTTATATTATTTTGTTGCGTCCTTCATGCGCCGAAGCCAATATCTCTTGACTATTACAGACGCCTTGAATTATTTAATATTTATTCTTAATACTAACGATTTCTTATTTGGAATGCCAAAACTCCCAACTCGCGAATGCTTGCAATAGTAACATCTCAAGTCCGTTCTTTACGGTTGCTCCATGCTCCGCTCCTTTTTGCATAAACATAGTCGTGTCGGGATTATATATGAGGTCATATAATAATGTCTGCGTATTCATGGCTTCGTATGGAAGGTTCGGACATTCATCTGTATGTGGGAACATCCCTAACGGTGTGCAGTTTACGATTACATTATATTCTTTTATGACTTTTGGTGTAATGTCTTCATAACATATTGTGCCGGGCTTGCGATAACGGCTTACGAAGACAGTTTCCAAACCGAGTGATTTCAAGCCATAGTTTATGGCCTTCGACGCTCCTCCTGTACCAAGTATCAGTGCTTTTTTATGATACTTTTCAATCAGAGGCTCGATGCTGCGGGTGAAGCCTATGACATCGCTATTATAGCCTGTAAGATAGGCGTTTTTGCCTTTACGCTCAACTTTTATGACGTTCACCGCACCGATTTCGCGAGCTTCGGGACTTATAACGTCCAAATAGCTTATCACCTTTTCTTTATAAGGGATGGTAACATTAAGACCGCGCAAGTTGGGGGTCGTTTCTATTATTTCAGGGAGATTCTCTATTGAGGGAATTTCAAAATTCTCATATAGGGCATCTATATTCTCGTTTTGAAACTTCTCGTTGAAATAACTTTGCGAGAATGAATGTCCCAATGGATAACCTATAAGTCCGTATTTGTCCATAATAATTTATTTTTCAGCGAAATACATTGTGCATATTCCAAATGTCATGCGTTTGAACCGGGCTTTGGCGAAGCCTGAGTTCTTTAATATTTCCACCATCTGTTCGCCTTGTGGGAAGGCTTCTATGGTTGCGGTAAGATACTTATATGCGTTCGTATCTTTGGATATCACCCTCCCATATAATGGCAGAAACGTGTGAGAATAGATACTGAAGAGCGGTTTCATAGGAAAAGATATGGGCTGTGTAAGCTCTACAATGCTCAAATGACCGCCTTTTTTCAGTACGCGACACATCTCTTTCAGTCCTTTTTCAAGATTCGAGAAGTTCCTTATTCCGAAAGCTGCAGTAACGGCATCGAATGTATTGTCAGGAAAAGACAGGCACAGGCAGTCTTCTTTCTTAAAAGATATGGTATCCTGCAAATTCTTCTTCGCCACTTTTTGCCTGCCTATAGCCATCATACCCTCGGATATATCCACTCCGACGAGAGACTTCGGCTTGAGGGTTTGCGCTGACAATATGGCGAAATCGCCGGTTCCTGTCGCTATGTCAAGCATTGTCTGTGGCTTGAATGGCGCAAGTTGGCTTATCGCTTTCTTACGCCATCCTTTGTCGATATTCCATGATAGCCGATGGTTTAGCGTGTCGTAAGTTGGAGCAATGTTGTCGAACATCTCTTCCACGAGCTGTGTCTTGTCGCCATCTTTGCCGTATGGATTTATCTTTTCCTGTTCATACATGGGCTGTCAACGTATCTCTGCTCGTTATTTCCTGTTTGCCAGATATTCGCTCACGTTCTTTTCAATACGTGCAGCTATATCTCCCTGTTCTGTTGCCTTATCGAATTCCTCGCCGGTGATATGCTCATAAAGCTCTATGTACCTGTCGCAGATGCTCTGTGCATACTCGTCAGTGATTTCCGGCATAGTCTGTCCCGGCTCGTTCATGAAGTTATGCTCGATAAGCCATTGGCGGACAAACTCTTTTGACAATTGTTTTTGTGGCTCTCCCTTTTCAAACTTCTCCTCATATCCGTCGGCATAGAAATAGCGGCTGCTGTCCGGGGTGTGGATTTCGTCGATAAGATAAACCTTACCGTCGCGCTTTCCAAACTCATACTTTGTGTCAACGAGGATAAGTCCTTGCTTCTCAGCGATTTCCTGACCGCGTGCGAAGAGCTTGCGGGTGTAGTCCTCCATTACTGCATAGTCTTCTGCGCTTACGATGCCCTGGGCGATAATCTCTTCTTTGGAGATGTTCATATCGTGGCCTTCGTCAGCTTTTGTAGTAGGAGTGATTATTGGTTCGGGGAATCGTTCATTCTCGCGCATTCCATCGGGGAGCTTAACTCCGCAAATCTCGCGGCATCCGTTCTTGTAATCGCGCCATGCAGAGCCGGTAAGGATGCCACGGATAATCATTTCCACACGGAAGCCTTCGCATTTCAAGCCTACCGTAACCATCGGGTCGGGTGTGGCTAATTTCCAGTTAGGGCAGATATCTGCTGTCAGATCGAGAAACTTTGACGCTATTTGGTTGAGCACCTGACCCTTGAAGGGAATTCCTTTAGGAAGGATTACATCGAATGCAGAGATGCGGTCGGTAGCAATCATAACCATCAAGTCGTCATTAATGTTATACACATCACGTACTTTGCCGTGATAAACACTTTTCTGTCCATCAAAATGGAAATCAGTCTTTGTTAATGCCTTCATCCTTTATATTTGTTTTTTTGAGTTTTTATCGAATTTATCGTAAGCGTTTACAATCTTTGTTACAAGTTTATGACGCACAATATCTTTGTTGCCGAGCTTTACAACACCTATTCCTTCGATGTCGGAAAGTATCTCTAAAGCCTCGTGCAGTCCGCTTTTCGTTCCCCGTGGCAAGTCCACCTGAGTCATGTCGCCCGTGATTATCATCTTTGAGTTCAATCCCATTCGCGTGAGGAACATACGGATTTGCGCTGGCGTAGTGTTTTGCGCCTCGTCGAGTATCACCACCGCATCGTTCAGGGTACGCCCACGCATAAAGGCGAGCGGGGCTATCTGGATTACGTGCTTCTCCATCATGTCCTGTAGTTTCACGGCGGGAAGCATATCTTCGAGAGCATCGTAAAGAGGTTGAAGATACGGGTCTATCTTGTCTTTCATATCTCCCGGCAGGAAACCGAGTTTCTCTCCGGCCTCAACGGCAGGTCTGCTTAGAATCACCCGCTTTGCTGTTTTCTCCTTTAAGGCTTTCACGGCAAGTGCAATGCTCAGATACGTTTTTCCTGTGCCGGCCGGGCCTACGGCAAACAGCATATCGTTTTTCTCGTATGCGTCTATCAGTTTCTGCTGGTTTTCCGTGCGGCCTTTTATTGGCCGTCCCGACAGATTATATACTATTACGCCTTTTACGCCATCGGCTTTTGTTTGCTTGCCTTTTATTATGTCAAGTATATCTTCCTCACCGATAGAGTTGTATTTCAGGATGTGTTTGCGGATTGATTCCACATTCTCCTCGAACTGACACATCACCTCCTCGTCCCCCAAAACTCTAATGATATTATCCCTTGCAACGATGCGCAGTTTGGGGAAGAGTGATTTCAGCATTTGTAAATGCCCATTGCCAACCCCGTAGAAAGCAACAGGGTCGATGTCTTCTAAAATTATATGTTTCTCTATCAAAGCTTGCTTTGTTCTTATTTAGCTGCAAAATTACAAAATAAATTAATTTAACTGATACTTTTCTATAAAAAATATGCGCAATACCTGAAATGCGGGCAAAAAGCGTTATCTTTGCACACCGAAAAAATGGCGTTCCATATATGGATGGAAGCGCGGACGACTGCTGATTAGGAGTTTGCTCCTTGAAAAACAAGTCGCTTGTACATATATAATATTGTATTGAAATGAAACTGAAGAAGAATAATTTCTTGATGGGCTTTGCAGCCATCACCGCTATACTTGCTATTGTTCGTTGCGTTTTTCCGAGTGTTGCGCAGGATAGGAATCTTGATACTTCGAATATTTTCGGAGTCGCAGAAGGGGATAATGCGGATGCGGCTTCGGTTGTCGACACCTTATATGTGGCAACTCATGAAGGCTCTTATGCCGGTTTCTTTGATAAAGACGGTAATGAAATAAAGCATCGTATTTTGAGTGTACCCGGTTTTGACAGGACTTTCCCAGATTCAAATGCCGTTCAGCTTGAGTCGGCCAATATGTATGGCGTTACTCCCGTGGCAAACAGGGAGGATGCGGAAGCTCGTAAAAACGAATTGGTCTATATTGGCAGCAGTCCTTTCTATTTCGTGAAAAAGCTCGATAGCAGCATTCCTTATCTCGTTCCGCGCGCGGCAGTATTGCTTAATGATATTGGTCGTAACTTCTTGGATAGCTTGCAGATAAAGAAAATACCGCTGCACAAGATCATGGTGAATAGCGTACTGAGATCGAAAGAAGATGTAGAAAAGTTGCAAAGGCATAACAGGAATGCAACAACTAATAGTTGTCATCTATACGGAACGACTTTCGATATTTCTTATACTCGATTCAAAACGATTTCAGACCCGGATGGGAAACCGCGTCGTGAGGTGCAGAACGATACGCTGAAATATGTCCTGAGTGAGGTGTTGCGCGACTTGCGTGAGCGTAACCGTTGCTATGTTAAATATGAAGTCCATCAAAGTTGCTATCATATCACCGTCAGGTAATTTTTTTGAGAATACTTCATCCCTGTGTTTGTCCTAAATTCCAACTCTCACAAGTTGAGAAATGGGCAATAAACCGCCTGCTCCTCAACTTGTTTACTTGCAATTCGTTACCCCGTCTACTCGTAAATTTTACAATCAAAAAGTAAAAATTTTTGTCAAAAATCACCCCTCTGCGAAGTTGACTCTTTCGTGTGAACGAGTGTTAAATATAGGTCTCGTTACTCATTTTCGATGATTTTTGTGTCGCAAAAATCCCAACTCCAAACTCAAAATTTGTAACTCAAAATTTCAAAAGTGCCTCCGTTAGAAAAAAATCGGGTCATTTTTCTTCAAAATTTACCCTCTCTGAAAACACCGAAAAACAGCGTTTTCGCCCTATTTAACGTTCGTTAGCTTTCAAAAGTGGCACTTTTAGACTCTGTTTTAGGCCGTTTTGGAGTGCAACGGAGGCTCCGTTGAAGCCTAAAAGTGGCTCCGTTGGCCTCTAACGGAGCCACTTTTGCATTGTAACGAGGTCATTTTTGCTTCCTAAAACTGCCGATTTTGTTAAATGATAAGCTAACTTATTGATTTTCAAACTATTAACTCGATATTGTGTAAAATGCCATATTTTGCGGTATTTGCAAGCGAAGAAGATCTTGTTTGAAAATACGCGAGTTTTATAGGGTATAGTTGTAAAGATTTTTGACGAGTATATTTGCGCGATATATTGCCCTTTAATGATAGTTCTAAATTCCTTAAAAACCATCTCTAAGTTCGATTATCATCGTCTATGTTAATTGTTATATTTGGAATTCTTGATAATTTGCAGGAATGCTCTGCTATGCTGCCATATCGCCATGCTGCTATGCTAAATCAGCCGTGTACTGGATAGTGCAACAATGGTCAGCAGCTCATCCATTGACCATATCTTGTTGAAAAGCGTCTCTGCCATTTCCTTTGCCAACTTGTTACCAAAGAACGGAATGCTTCTGTCTTTGTCATCAAATAAAGTCTGATAACCATCCAAATAATACAATATGTTGGCATTCCCCCTCTCATATATGTCTGGACAATCTTTCCCTGCCTTGACAATTTCGCGTTGGATTTGTTTGATGCGAGTCAGCGTATCTGAGCAGATGACATTGAATCTGAATATCTGTGTGTTATCTGTAGGTTCAATATCGCCGTCAACATAGAGCATATCCAATCCGTCATCACCTTCCTTTTCATAGACCTTATAATGGTTTGCGATACCATCATGGCAGACAACTATAGAATAGGCTTGTTGCTTGTTGCTATATCCACGGAACACATAGGCTTCTTCATTCTGGATGTTATCTATTTCTGCCGTGCGGGCAACATTGTCATACCCGAAAACCTCTGCAGCCTTGAAACATGCCCAGTCATAGGTATCTTCGTCAACCTCTATATCCATCGTCGTGTCACTGTCTTCATCGCCCCAAAAGTCAATCGGTTCAAGACTGATAGCTCCGAGGCAGATATTGGTGATGCCGAGAGTTTGGCAAACATGTGAGGCGGTCATCCATCCGCGACCAGGACCAATGAGCACATCAGGCATGGACTTTAGTTCTTTCACATATTTGTGCATCGCCAAGAAGTAATCTGCCTGTTTCCTGTTCTCTATGAACGTAAGTTCCTGTAGTAAGGTAAATGTCCTTACCTCACGATTATGAAAGGTCTCTTTCCCTTCCATCACGAGTTGTCTTAGTTGCTCGATTGCTGTTTTCATATAATTGCTACTTTACTAATGGGGTTTTGGAGTTGTATGCGGCGTAACTGATGACTACCTGATTACCCAGTGTTGGGTCACAATCAAGGTGAAGGTCGCTACCATCCTCCCAATCCTTCATGGTTATATTGCACACCTTGTCGTTGGCATCCTCGTGATAAACAGGATTCATCAGGCGCAGCATATCAAAATGGATTTTGTACCAGCCAATGGAATTTTCCATATCTGGGTACATTCTGACGATATGGGGTGCCACGTCGTCAAACTGTACGCTGTCTAAAAGTTCTTTGAATGTCATATCAGACCTTTTTATTGATTTCAATGTTGATTTCTGTCTCGAACTTCCGCACATAGATGAAATCTGTGATGGCGAAGTTCATGTGGTCGAAGAGATTGTGGAATGCACTGATAAGATGCAAATCCTTTGTCAGTTCCCTGTCAAGCCCCTCGTTCCAGTTTGGCGGTGGGCAGTCCATGCCGATGAATGAGTCAAAGCTCTCGTCAATGTCTGACGGCAAGGTCAGTGTCGGCAGCGTGACACCATCATCATACAATGTATTCCAACCGCTATCACAGATTGCACCCCAAAGTTCTTCTCTGTCTTCTCCTTGTAAGGGATGCAGTTCCGGGTAGTCATAGCCGAGAAAACATTTGGCGGTCACTTCTACATTGTCGCCCCAAACATTATCCTTGATGTTGTCCCAGATGCTGTGTGCTCGGCCATACATTTCTTTCAATGCGTCTCGCAAGGCATCATTAAAAGCGATGATGTCTGGCAGGATTTCCTCTTGGTGAGCCAACACCCTCTTGTTAATCATGTCCTTGCGTAAGGAGAGCAAACAGTTGCAATCGGAATAATCGTGCCGACTGTCGTTATATTTCCACAGAATCTCATTCTCTATGAGTTCTATGTCATAGTCGTGTAAGTCAACCATAATACTACTTCTTTTCAAATTACGCTGCAAAATAAACACAGACCTCCGCCAACTTGTGGCAGAGGTCTGAGAAAAGTGATGTATTTTGAATAAAATCTTGATGATTTAGCTCGTTAAGATAGAAATAGCCCTGTTTGCGACATCTTCTGTGATGCCATCGTATGGATTTGTCAGGATGAAATGTGGGAGCTGTGAATCGAAGATGACGTACTCATCATCAATGATGACATACCGTGTATCTTTGTCCGCATGGTCTGACAGCCAAGAGGCTATTTCCATACCCTTGCAATGCCCCATGGCAGGATCCTGTTCATCAAGGTTAGCGTTAAGCAACCAGCTGTCACTGACCGTCGAAGGTGTGATGTCTATCACTCGTCCTGGCATGTTTCGTACTTCCCACATTTCCTGAATCGCTTCCAGTCCAAGGTATTTCCAAGACGATTCTACCACGATGTCCGCATGAGTGATGTCAATGATACGACGTAGTTGCTCTACGGCTTCTGGGTCAAAGAATGCACCATGTTCATCCTGCCATGCTTTTCCTTCATGGTAGAGATAGTTCTGATAGTGTTCCGTATTCAGGACACCATCGAAATCAAGGAATATGATACTGTCACTCATGTCATTTATACTATTGGGTCTGAACAATAATCTCTGCGCTTACAGGTCTTGCAATGATTTCCCATCCATACTTCATCGAACTGTTTCATAGCCTGCTCAACTATTTCTGACTCATCTGTCAGGATGCCAGCCTCGAAGTTACGCTTGTTGTCTGTCTTCATTCCGATGCCTGCTCCAGTCAGGTTGGCACTGCCAAGGTACACATCCTTACAGTCGAATACAATCATCTTGAAGTGAACACGTGGACATAGGACACGCTCCAGACGGTCATAGAGTACCGGGTACTTGTCAAAATCCTCTCTGAAGTTCGGGCCAGGCTCCTTTGCGTGAATGAGTCGCACCTCCACACCACGCCGAATGAGGCCGGCAAGTACAGCAAGAAAAGGTTTCTTCTGCTTGCCATCCTCTACATAGAGATCTTTGATGTCTGCCGTCCCAATCCACAGGTTGTGCTTCACGTTTGGAACACGAGCAAACACATCTTTGTAGTGGACGGTGTTGGAGATATAGGTGAGCATTCGTTCAAGAATTTAGGTATGATTGCATTTCAGAATCATTTCACGTTAGACACCTTATCATCCTTGTACATGTCTATTATCCCATCTAATATTGAGTATAAGGTTGCAATATCTGCATCATCAGGAACATTAGCACAAAAATACTTATCTGCATCTGTGCCTGTGGGGACAGAAGCTTCGTTTTGACGTTTAGTGTAATCCCACTCGCGAGTCATTAAGTAAACGTCAAATTCTTTAATTGTTCTGTTATGCCACCACTGGAACCGATATACTTTTTGGTGCTTTTCGGATTTGTATTTGAAGTTGATGTCATCGCCCCAGAAATAACCGCTATCGCCCAACCGTTGCTCAGTGTGATTTGAAAAGACGTGCCCTTCTTCAAATGCCATAGCAAGGATTCGATTGCGGGGAGTACCAATGTGATAAATCTTGTATTGAGCCCATGCACCTGGTGGAACAAGCCGATATGGATAGCCGTTTGACAATTTGAAGGGTTGCCATCTTAGTTGGCGGGTTAATCGTGTCTGATACAGGTCTTCATGGGCTATTTTTTGTGTGCCAACGAATGGAGAAGGCTGTTGTGAAAGTTGCTCTTCGTTAAAGGAGAACTCAGTCAGCAGGAGATGGACTTCCATAGCGAAACGATTGTCAAGTAGGATGTTTCTCCACGATTTCTTCTCACAATCCATTGTTATTGTGGTAAGTTTATCCCAATCTCTGATTCGGAAAACCAGATTACGCAGGGTAATTGTCGAAATATGTTCTCGTTCAAAAGCTTGTTTGGCATTTGTGTATTTTGTGTCGAAGTCATTCCATTTCACTTCACCGTTTCCTGAAGTAAACAGAAAGCGTATCGAACCATTAAAAAACGCACATGCTTCAGCCATCCTTATTGCGTTCTCCCAATGTGAGAAAACGAAACCGTTTTCATTGCGGAGTTGTCCGTCATAGCGAATGAGTCCGCTATCAGGATCAAACAATTGTCTCACCTTGAGAATCTCTTCATTAAACTGCTGCTCTATGTTGTTCGGTTTCTCAACTAATTCATGACCGTATAAACCCTCATAGATATGATGTGAGTCAAATTTGTCTATAATGACCAATGCGTTTTTCATTTCTGCCACGTTTCTAATAGTGGGATTGCCGTCGGACGATTTTACTGATACCAGATTCCAGACAAACCGCATCCACCGATTAAAGCTTTGCTTTCCTTGTTCGGTCGCACCTTCCTTGAAATATTTACACACCGCGTAGAACACCACTCGATGAACTTGGTTAAGCGATGTTACCTTCAAATAGGTCTTTTCCTTGTCGGCAAAAACCTCTTGGCCATTGTCTGATATGTATTCGGGTATGAATCGGAATTTGTCATCCCACGGAGCACACATATCTGAGGGTAATATCTCGGACAGCTGATAGTTGTCTAGAATGGCATTCAAGTCGTTGAACAAGTCTTCATCAATATCTCCGTTCCATTTGTAGTGATCCAATGAATTGAAACGTATGGCATTGTCACCTAGGTCATCTCCTTTTTGAGTAAAAAACTCATAGTATTGACTTTTCTCGTCAATATCTCGTAGCTTGTAATTCAAAAAATAACGGTTGAGGAATGTAAAGTAGATTTCGTCAATTTTACCCTTTGAACTCCTGTTTGCCCAAAATATATCGGTCCATGTATTGTCCATCTTTGCCCCAATACCTGTAATATCATTCAACAGGTCATTCCACCCTTTATCCCGTATAAAGCCTTGAATTTCGGCCTTGAAGTTTTCAAAGCTGGTGAGTTGTTTACCACGGGCATTCATTTTGATGTAGAGATCATCGGTCAATCTGAACTCATGCATGGGCAACTGGTAAAATAGTATAGGACAATTATCTCCAGTCAGAATATCCCAATAGGAAATAAAGTCTTCAGGGGAGCAACTTTCAAACAGTTCTTCCATGCCGTCAATGATTTCCTTTCCGTCTTTATTTTTGTTGGTTGCTCCACTTAACATCCTCAACATCGACTGAACCGTCGGGTCTTGTTTCCACTTAGAATGAAACCACACCTGATTTTGTATGACCGAAGATACCAATAGGGTTTGACGCAGTTTGTTCTTCGTTTGAACAAACTCTTTTTCAGTCTTTGCACATTTTAATGAATTCAGTATGGTTGTCTCCCATTCAATGTCTGACACATGGTTGGTAATAGTCTCAAACGATAGTTGTTTGAGAAATAACTGCTGTTGGGAGTTTTGGGGAAGCTCTTCTGTCGCGAGAGATTCACAAAACTCGGTAGAAGATATTCGGGTCGCATATGAGAATCTTCGTAGTCGATTGCGGACATCAGCCCTTAGGACTCCAGCCTTATAAGCCACAAACCAGTGTAGCAACCAAAGTGTGGTTAGTCTTTGTTGTCCGTCGAGCGGACTTAGCACACCATTATCCAATGCCCCATATACGAAATCAAGTTTCAGTATATTACCCGAGTCTGGCAATTCTCGATCTAATGCCTGTTTTATGTTTTTTAGCAGTGACTCTCTAAGGTATTCCTGGCCCTCTCTGCCTTGGGCATAATCGCGTTGAATGATAGGGATTTCAATGTTATGGGATTCTATGTATTTCCAAAAAGATATCTCGCTATTCATGATTATTATCGTTTATTTGTACGTTGAATTCTTCCAGTATTTTAAACATATTGTTGCGATAGGCAATAGCATCATTTCTGTCCCAATAGGAAATAGAGGCAGAGACTGAGTTATAGTATTTGAGGAAAGCGTATTTTGTACAAGGTGGAATAAACGAGGATGAGTTCTTGACCGTTTCTGTCAAAAACTGTTTACCTTGGATTTTCACTATAAATGAGAGACCTTGATCCTTTCCTATAATACATCGGCGTTTCACGGGAAATATGGCATTACCATAACCTCTGTTGGTGTTTGCATCTAGAAGCGCAAAATTCCAAATCTGATTTTTCTCATTTTCGTCTAACGGGTTGGCGATTTTGTTTTTCCCTTCAATCTCCGCTCTCAATCCGCTGAATTCCTTCGCGTTTTTCTCGTCATTCAAGTAATCAAGAATGTCATTTGTAAGAATCTCATCATCGGAGATGGCTTCGTCTAATAATGCGTATTTTAGCCATTCCTTTCGATCTTTCTCTTTGTCGAGTGGGTTCAGCGTGTTTGAGTCAATATGTTCGACATCCCAATTTTCCAGTTTATACAAATGAAACGGGAATTTGTAAAACACTTGCCCTTGATATTCTTTTTTGCTGTTGGTCGCTTGTGTAACAATGGTTTGGATATTATGCAATAATAGCAGAGGGCGGCATGTCGTTTTGTTAGGGTAATGCCCCTTTCCATCGTCTTTTGCTATCTCATACTGGGCATCAAGCGTTGAGCATCCTTTTATTTTACTCTTGATTTTTGTCTTTAGTATAGCGATATATTTGTTTTTTGTCATGCCCGTTTTTCCCCATTCTTGAAGTAATTCGGTGACAGTAACATTATTCGCAATCAAGTAACCTGTATAATGATACAATTCTAAGTCATTAAACCATTCCTCAAAAGTCATGAATATCTGTTTCACGACACTCCAACAATTATTTATTTTGTCCCCGGTAGCAACCCTAAAGTACTCATAGAAATATCTAAAAGTTTTATAGTTGTCAGTCCCTATATTTATTCTCAATTCATCCTTTTGCTCAGTGCTTTTGTTCGAAAACAGAGCCAATTTGTCTTTATCACAAATGAGGTCAAAAATTAAATCTATGCGTGTGGGCTTCTCGTAGCCGACTTCATTCAGGAATAGCCACATCTCTTCGTTTTGCAGAGCATATTCAATCTGATCCCATTCCATTGCGACTTGTTGCTGGCGTAATGTAATTGTTCCGTGAAAGTTTGATTGATTCAGGAACAAGGCTTTGATGAGTTCGGCGTTCGTAAGACTGATTTTCCCAATATTAAGTCGAGTGAAAACTTTTATTGGGTTCTCATTGACGGCCTCATACCAAATGAACTTGACCGAAGCAAGTAGTTTGGTACCAAAAGCTGTTTTGTCAAAGCATTGATCAATTTCACTTTTTTTCTCTATCCATCTTTCAACTGTCTGTTTGGCTGTCACAAAATGAAAATAGTCGATGTTGTCGTTGGCTTGGGAGTCCTTAATGTCGTCAAGAAAACCCTGACTACCCTTGCGTGTCTCATACTCAATGGCATAGAATCCTTCAAAGCCCAGACAAGCGAGGATAATATGGATTGTTGTCAACCGTTGTTGACCATCTATCACTTCCCACTTTCCGCGTAATAGAGTTTCTACATCTTTAAGGCTTTGTGCCTCTTCTTTGATACGTTTTAAGGTATCTTCAACCCTTTGAACTAATACTAAGGGTTGTAGGCAATAAAAGCCGTTGTCGCTGTCATTGAATTCATATATGTCATTCAGCAAATCTGTTACTTGCTGTTCTGTCCATCGATATCCTCTCTGATATGCGGGAATCAAAAAGGTCATTCCCGATAAGCCTTCAATGGTTTTCATCCCAATCTTGTTTGTACTCATGATATCATTAGTGTTACAAAATTTCTCTTGCTATCCATGCACAGGCTTCAGCATCGGCAAGTGCATGGTGGTGATTCTCTAACTGATAGCCACAGGCTGCGGCCACCGTGTGGAGCTGATGGTTATCCAGTTCTGGCAGCACACGGCGCGAAACGCAAAGCGTATCGTAGAACTCATAATCTGGATAGTCCATCTGATAGACGCGGAATACAGCCTTTAGGCAGCCTTCGTCAAATGGCTTGTTGTGTGCCACAAGGGGTAGCCCGTCAATCAGCGGCTCTATCTGTTTCCACACTTCAGGGAAAACAGGTGCGTTGTCTGTGTCATCACAGCACAGACCGTGTACCTGACTGCACCAATAATTATAATAGTTTGGTTCGGGCTGGATGAGAGAGTAAAATGAATCAACTATCTCACCGTTCCGAACGATGACGATACCAACGCTGCACACACTACTGCGCTCGTTGTTGGCTGTCTCGAAATCTATTGCTGCAAAGTCTTTCATTTCTTGTCATTCTTGTATTTGTTCCACATCCTTTCTACCATATCTGCCATCTCCCTGCGTAGGGATGCAGGTTCAAGAACTTCCACATCGCCACCATTCCACAACAGTTCCTGCAAGAGGTCAAAGGTCGTGCGCATCTGATAGGTAAAAATGCTGTATTCATTATTGCGCTCAATCTCTTCCTGTGACTCGTGCAAGGGAAGGTCTCTGATATAGTTCGCCTGACCAGCCGACACTTTCAGTTTAATGGCTTCTATATCTTTGTTCAAACCCGCTATGATACCATAACAGCCAGCGAAGTATTCCTTCGCATCCCAGTCTTTAGGCATGACAAACGTTTCATCTTTCACATGAACGTGTCTGAGTCGGTCAAGTGAATAGATTCTTGGTCCTTGCTCACGGAAATACGTGTAAGTACTGAGTCCAATAAGATACCACCTCTGGCGGAAAAGTTTTACACAATAAGGCTGTACATCAAAGTTATACTCCTGGTCTTTCCAATAGTTGTAGTGGGTGATGTTCAGGACACGGTTTTCCTTCATGGCCTCGATGATGGTCTGGAGATATTCTTGTCCTGATGGCACATACTCCAGTATGATACGGTCTTTGATGCTTTGACTGTTTGCCAAGGCATTACTGACACAGAACGTGTTATAGAGCCAAGAACGCAAACCGTTCTTGCTGATGTCCTCCACATTGGAGATATAGTATCGGTATTCACCACGATTCTCGTTGGCTATATCAATGCCGAACATATCCCAGATGACATAACGCCAATTGTCGAAGGTTCGTTTGGGGATTTCCACACCTCGGCTAATGTCATCATCGAGCCACTTCTCATTCAGTTCCTTGAATGAGATTTTCTTAGCGCGATAGATAGTTTCTATCACCCATACATATTTGCTTATCAGGCTTTGGCCTCTTTCATTATTAGCCATCTTCTAAACTTTATGTTGCACGTTATACTATAAATTTACTGCAAAGGTACGGTAAGGGTACGCCATATCGTAGCAGAGGTTCTTGCTTTTTATAGGATATATCTGTGTTACCTTTCCTGTCAAGATACGCGTATAACTCATGCAACCCAAATTGGGACTGCTAGAGTGCAAAGGTCATTATGTCTTGACTGTATTTATTCATTATAATGCAATTTGTTGATTACAAAAATAAGCAAAATTTCGGCTATACGCGAATTTCTTGCCAATATTCAGAACTACAATGCTCAAAAATCCTTCAATTATTACTATTTTGAAGGAGGTGACAATGAATTTTCACCATTTGCGACCTCATATTACCCGATAATACCATTCATGCGAGTAATCACGTCCACCTTCTTTTTCATCACCACATCTGCGTAAATATCAGTGGTATTGACATTAGTATATCCGAAACAATTGCACAAACATGCTTCTTCTGTTGTTTATAAAAGTGAAATATGTTAAATCGTCTTCTTTTTCATCCTCTCCAAAATCTCCATCATCACTTTTCTACCGTTTAACTTGCAAATAGCAGATACAAAGCGACTTGCAAATTCAACCATTTAAATAGTCTTTACAATGACCTAAACTCATATATACAACAACGCCAAGCATCAATGATGCCAATCATTGCTACTGACAATCCTGCTGTAATTGAATTTAACCATATTCGGGATATTGATTATAAAGATGCAGAAATTGAACACCTTAAACAAGAAAACGAATCTTTGAAGTTTAGGCTCGAAATAGAAAAGGGGACAAATGATACTTTGCACAGACAGATAGAAGAACTTTCAAAGCAAAGAATTGCATCTATTCATGATGAAATCAGAACCATATATTCACCAAGAAAAGCATGGTCTGGTATAGGGCTTGCCGCAATCCTTATTTCATTAACGGCAACATTTCCTGTTGTAAAAGACTTCTTAAATCAGATAGGCGCAACTTCTGAAATAACAATGGCGGTAATTCAAGTACTTTCTATTGTGACAATATTTAATTGGATTCGTTCTTGGACTGTTAATAAGGTTGTTGAGAATACAGAATATAAAATCTTAAGTAATCCTTCCATTAATGAGTTGTTGAATGTAAAATTCCAAACTCAAAAATACAGTAGTAGGTATCAGGAATATTTTTTCTATGAATCAGATATAGTATCATGTATTAATAAAATGTTGACACGGCCATTCCGTATTCTTCTATTTGGTGGATATGATAAGACTATAAAGATACTAACTGAAGATATAGTAATACAGTTAGACAGGAAGAATCTTATTGAAAGAAAAGAAACAGATGGTCTGAATACCGTCTTTATTACAAGAAAACAATCAGAATCATACTTATAGTAATTATGCTAAATATTGCGATACGACACATATTGTCATTGCCAAATGGTAATTCTCCACAACGAGATAACGGTATATAGCAATAACGCCAACAGGCAAAACGGTTAACAATAAAGAAACATGAACGAGAATAAAGTAATCATATATACTGCCAGTGACGGGCAGACAAAGATAGACGTGAAGCTCGAAGATGATACGCTATGGCTTACTCAGGCGCAGATGTGCGAACTTTATCAGACAAGCAAATCAAACATAAGTGAGCATATAAAACATATTTTTGAAGAAGGCGAATTGCAGGAAGATTCAGTTGTTCGGAAATTCCGAACAACTGCTATGGACGGGAAATGAGAATAAACAGTTTGCATCAAATATACAGACAAAGAGGGAATGAGCATATCGCCAATCTGGAGAGTCGTATTTTACAGTATCAAAAGACATTGAATGATACTGTAAGTGATACTGTTAAAAACAACAGTACCACTTCGCAGCTTATATAAAGAAAGGAGACTGCATACAAATTCATGTAGCAATCTCCTTTATAAAGATATTATGAAACTTATTTATCTTATACGATGCCCTGTGCCATCATTGCTTTAGCAACCTTTAAGAATCCGGCAACGTTAGCACCCTTAACGTAGTTCACATAGCCATCTTCTTGTGTACCATATTTCACGCAGTTTGCATGAATATCGTTCATGATGCTGTGGAGTTTAGCGTCAACTTCTTCGCTGCTCCAACGCAAACGCTCAGAGTTCTGTGTCATCTCGAGACCAGATACTGCCACACCACCGGCATTAGCTGCCTTACCTGGCGCATAGAGAATCTGTGCTTTCTGGAAGATTGCGATAGCTTCCGGAGTTGAAGGCATATTTGCACCCTCGCTTACAGCGAATACGCCGTTGTCTACCAACGCCTGTGCAGCCTCGCCGTTGATTTCGTTCTGTGTTGCAGAAGGAAGAGCGATATCAGCTTTCTCGAACCACGGTTTTGCACCTGCAACATACTTCACTCCGTATTTCTCAGCATATTCCTTGATACGTCCGCGCTCAACGTTCTTAAGTTCCATGATATAAGCGAGCTTGTCTGCGTCGATTCCGTCCGGATCATAGATGTAACCGTCAGAGTCAGACATAGTTACCGGCTTCGCACCGAGCTGGATGAGCTTCTGAACTGTGTACTGTGCCACGTTACCGGAACCACTGACGAGTACGGTCTTGCCTGCGATGTCGATGTTGCGTGTATTGAGCATATTAACGAGGAAGTAAACGTTACCGTAACCTGTTGCTTCCGGACGGATAAGGCTACCACCGAACTCCTGTCCCTTACCTGTAAGGATGCCCTGGAACTGGTGTGTCAACTTCTTATACATACCGAACATATAACCAACCTCACGGCCACCGACACCTATATCTCCTGCCGGAACATCTTCGTCCGGTCCGATGTGGCGATAAAGCTCTGTCATGAATGCCTGGCAGAAACGCATAACCTCAGCATTGCTCTTTCCACGTGGAGAGAAGTCAGAACCTCCCTTACCGCCACCCATAGGAAGTGTGGTGAGTGAGTTCTTGAATGTCTGCTCAAATGCAAGGAACTTCAAGATAGAAAGGTTTACAGATGCGTGATAACGCAGACCTCCTTTGTACGGGCCGATAGCATTGTTATGCTGGACGCGATAACCCATATTTGTCTGTACGTTACCCTTGTCATCAACCCAGGTCACGCGGAACTCGATTATACGATCTGGAATGCAAAGACGCTCGATGAGGTTTGCACGTTCAAATTCCGGATGCTTGTTATATTCTTCCTCAATAGTTCCAAGTACCTGACTTACGGCCTGAATGTATTCAGGCTCGTTAGGAAATCTCTGCTTGAGAGTTTCTACAACTTTTGCTGCGTTCATAATTCTTCTTTATTTTATTGGTTATTTAATATGTTTTCTTCTAAAACGCTTGCAAAGTTACACAAAAACACTGAAAACGCAAATAAAATGCCAATAAAATTGCTAAAATGATGTATTTTTGTCATTCTGTATCTGCTTTAGTTGATTTATATCGATTTTTGAACGTTAAAATGTAGTATTATAACAGTAAATACTGCCACATGATTGGTAGCTTAATTCGCTTTTGTATAATAAAAGAGGAGCTAAGATATGCAATAGCGCATCTTAGCCCCTCACTTTAGGAATATGGATATTTATTTACATTAAATACTTGTAGAAATAATTCTATTTAATGTTCGGTTCTTCAAGACCAAGTCCCTTCTTCTTATCTACAACCTTAAGGAAAAGGCCTATGACAAGAGCTGCTACGCCAAGACAAGCAAGCATTATCAAAGGAGCTGTATAGTTGAGCTGTGTAGGGTCGCTTACACCCTCGTTGGTGGCAGTAAGCACTTTGCCGATGAGCAATGGGAAGAGCCACAAACCTATATTCTGAATCCAAAATATCAGAGCGTAGGCACTACCAATGACCTTTGCGTCAACGAGTTTTGGTACACTTGGCCACAACGATGCCGGTACAAGTGAGAAGGACGCTCCCAAAACAAGGATTGTAAGGTATGCTATGATGACTCCTCCTGCCTGATTTCCCTTGAACTGAGGGAGTATGAACGCAAATGTGAGGTGGCATGCTATAAGAAGCAGTGAGCCAAGTACAAGCATAGACGCTGCTTTGCCCTTATGGTCAACGTAGTTGCCGAGAACAGGAGTAATGCCTACTGCGAGAAGTGGGAACACTGCAAAAATAGATTCCGCAGATTGGCGCATATAACCCATATAGCAATATGTAATAAGAGAAATTACTGATACGGCAAGCATGGTGTATTTCAATCCCTTTCTCTTCATGAAGTTGAACATGAAAGCTGTCGCAGCCACAACAAGCATTATGGCATACTGTACGATGGTTACTGATGGTGAAGCCCAAAAAGAGTCAGCAGGAACCTCTGTGAATGTGAGGTTGCATTGCAGCATATTTACCGCATATTTCTGGAATGGGAAAATCGCACTGTAATAGAGTACGCAAAGGAGAGATACGAGCCAAAAGCCCATAGAAGAAAGTATCTGACCGATATCTGATATTTTGAAAGGGTCATCTTTCTCTTCAGCTTCACCTGTTTGCGCATCAAGCTTTTTATCCATGAAGAAGTAAACAACAAGCATTATGAGTGCAATGCACAAGAGAACAACACCAAATGCTACGGAACGGGAAACACTGACTTCACCGCCTAATTTAGCAAAGAAAGGTGAGAATATCATGCAAGTGGCAACACCAAGACGTGCAAGAGCCATCTCCGAACCCATAGCAAGGGCCATCTCTCTGCCCTTAAACCATTTTACGATACCACGACTCACGGTGATACCGCCCATCTCGGCACCGCATCCGAATATCATAAAACCAAGAGCAGCGAGTTTTGCTGATGCAGGCATACCCTCGTAGAATGGTGATACGCCAAGTTGTTCAAATACGGGAATATGGTTGAGGTTCTCGGTAAACCATACATCAAGTGAACTCCCAATGAATCCATCGCTGATAGCATACCATTTGATACATGCTCCGGCAAGCATAACGGCACCAGACAGAAGAGCCGTAAAGCGTACACCCATCTTGTCGAGAATGATGCCGGCAAAGATTAGGAAGAAAACGAATACATTTAAGAATGTCTCTGCCCCTTGCATAGTGCCGAAAGCATCTGAGTCCCAACCACGTTGTGATTGCATCAAGTCTTTGATAGGCGAGAGGATGTCCATAAAGATATATGCACAGAACATCGCAAGTGCCAAAAGCAATAAAGCTGTCCAGCGGATAGCTGCTGAATCTCTAAGTGTTTTGTTTATTTTTTCAGTCATTGTTATAGTATAAATTATTAATTACTATTTGAGCCATCTGTCGAGCCAGTTGAAGAAAGTACGTTGCCATAAAATGCCATTTTGTGGTTTAAGAACCCAGTGGTTCTCATCCGGGAAAATCAGAAGTTCGGCTGGTATGCCACGCATACGTGCGGCATTGAAAGCTCCCATTCCTTGATTGGCATTTATGCGGTAGTCTTTTTCTCCATGAATGCAAAGGATTGGAGTGTCCCATTTGTCAATGAATTTATGTGGTGAGTTCTCGTATGTCTTACGGGCATTCTCTGTAAGGTCTTTGTTCCAATAAGCATCTTCGTATTCCCAGTTGCTGAACCACGCCTCTTCGGTATCGGTATACATTGATTCAAGATTGAAAGCACCATCATGAGCTATGAAACACTTGAAACGCTTGTCATGATGCCCTGCAAGATAATAAACAGAGAAACCTCCAAATGATGCGCCAACGGCTCCAAGTCTATCCTTATCAACGTATGGCAGGTTGGCGGCTGCATCATCGATGGCAGAGAGGTAGTCGTTCATACACTGTCCTGTCCAATCACCGGAAATCTGTTCGTTCCATTCACTACCGAAACCTGGTAATCCTCTACGGTTGGGAGCAATAACAACATATCCGTTTGCTGCCATAATCTGGAAGTTCCAACGATAACTCCAAAATTGAGAGACTGGACTTTGTGGACCTCCCTCGCAGAATAATAGGGTAGGGTATTTTTTATTCGGGTCGAAATTGGATGGCAATACTATCCAGTACATCAAATCTTTGCCATCTGTCGTTTTTGTCCAACGCTGCTCTATCTTGCCGAATGTCATCTGGTCATAAAGATGCTTATTTTCAAAAGTAATTTGGTCGGCCTTACTCGACTTTTCTTTCTTGTCGGGAGTGATGATATAAAGTTCCGGAGCTTGTGCCATATCGTGGCGTTCTGCTAACAGGTGTTTGCCGTCATTCAGCAACTGTACCGAACCGAAATCATGCCATCCATCAGTAAGTTGCACTACATTTCCCTTTAATGTGGCCTTATATAGATTCTCGCAGCCATGCCATATTCCGAGGAAATAAATAGACTTCGAATCTGAGTTCCAGCAGAAGTCATCTACATTAGAGTCGAATGATTCGGTTATATATGTTTTTTCGCCAGTCTCAATAGTATATACACATAATCTGTTGCGGTCGCTTTCATATCCATTGCGAGCCATACTTAGCCATGCTATGTACTTACCGTCGGGAGAAAATTTCGGATTTACATCATATCCGGGATTGTTTTTCAAGTTTTCTTCCGAGTTTACTGCCTGCGTCTTCATCGTCTTTGTCGGGTCAATAGCCGGTTCTTTGTAGTCGGCAGGCTTACAAAGATTCTTTGTCTCGCGCGTACCTATATTATATAAATATATGTCTGAATCTGTCGATATAGCATATTCTACGCCTTCTTTCTTGCGGCAAGTGTATGCAATGCATTGAGAATCCTTGCTCCAATCGAGTTGCTCAATCCCTCCAAATGGTGCTAATGGACATTCGTATGGTTCGTTCGCGAGAATGTCTACACCATCGGTAATACCGTTTTCCGTAACATCAGCAATAAACGGATGCTGAATGCTCTCCACATAATGATCCCAATGGCGATAGTTCATATCTGTTACCAAACGGCCGGTAGCCTTTGGAAGGTCGGAAGGATTCTCCTTTATACTGCCATGATAGGGCAAACTCTTTATTAATATTATATGTTTTCCGTCCGGAGAGAATTTATATCCTTCTATGTCGGTAGTCGACTTGGTAAGTTGCTTGCGTTCTGTTCCATCTGGATTCATACTCCAAACCTGTCCTTCAAACAGATATGTGATACGCTTTCCACCTTCAATCCACGATGCATCCGTTTCATTCTTGGCAGAAGTAGTAAGCTGACGGACATTCTTTCCGTTAGAATCCATAATGTAAAGAACCTGATGTCCTTTGTTTTCCTTTACACTATAGTAGCCCACTTGATACACAATCTGCTTGCCGTTTGGTGATGCTTGTGCGCCACCGATGCGTCCCATTGCCCAAAGAGCTTCGGGAGTCATCAACTTACTTTGCAATTGTATTTTGCTTTTTCCTATGTTTATGTCTGATTGCGCCTGCATATTTATGCTTCCGGCCAATAATGCCGTAGCCAATACTATTTGTTTATACATGATTTAATCCTTTCTTTTTGCGTTCAAGTTCTTCACGTTTTCTTTGAAGTTCTGCTTGTTGCTTTTGCATAGCTTCAAGGCGTGCGGCAAGTCCGCTTACTTTCTTCGGGTTGTTTTTGTTTTCCTTGTAACGTGCATCGAGTATTTGAAGCAACTTAACGTCATCGGTGGTCTTACGGAGTGTCCACATTATCGCAGCACTGAAGAACAACGAAATGAAGTAATAGAAGTTAAGACCTGATGAATAGTCATTGAACATGAAGAAGAACATGATTGGCATGAGATACATCATCCATTGCATCATTTTCATTTGTTCGGCCTGCTGTCCTACCATCTGGTCTTTTTGCTGGCGCATAGTCATGAAGGAATAAAGGACATTGGCTACGCAGAACAGTATACAGGTAAGTGAAAGGTGATCGCCAATCAGCCAAAGATTAGAGTTCCATTCGATAATTGGGTCGTATGTGCTAAGGTCGTCTATCCATAAGAAGCCTTGCCCTCTAAGTTGTATGGCGTTAGGCACGAAATTGAACATTGCAATCCAGATAGGCATTTGTATGAGCATAGGCAGACAGCCACTTAATGGACTCACGCCATATTTGGCATATTCGGCCATCATTGCTTGTTGCTTTTGCATTTGGTCTTCCGGTTTATTATATTGTTTGGTCGCCTCTTCGAGTCTTGGCTTCAAGACACGCATCTTTGCCGAACTCATATAGCTTTTCTTTACTAATGGGAAAGTGATGGCTTTGAGCAACAATGTGATAAGTATAAGTACAATGCCCATTGGTATCCCTAATTTGGTTAGGAAGTCGAATACGTAGATTGTGAAGAACCTGTTTATCCAACGCACGATAGGCCAACCAAGATAAACGAGCTTTTGCAATTCCAGATCTTTTCCAAATGTACTTTCTTCTTCTATGTTATTAAGAAGGCGATAGTCGTTAGGACCGTAATAGAATTCAAATTCAGATGCCTTTATTCCAGAAGGGTCAAAGGACGTCTTCATTTTTGCTTGGAACTCTTTCAGATATCCGGAGCCTTTCTCTTGTGGAATACTTGTAAGCATAGAGTTCTTGGCAAAGTTATCTTTGGCAATCATTATGGTAGAGAAGAACTGATTTTTGAAGGCTACCCAGTCGAGAGCCTCTTCAATGTTCTCGTCTCGCTTTTCGGCAGTTTCACTCAGATAGTCTGTATCACCCTCTACTTCCTTGTAGGTTAATGTCGAGTATCTGTTTTCAAAGGTGAAACCTTTTTCTTGCTGCCGGCATTTGTCATACCAATCAACATCCATCATGTTATAATTCGGGGCAAACAAGCCATTCATGCCTACGGCTTTGAATGCCATGTGTAGCATATAATCCTTGCCCAAAGTGTATTTCATCACAATAGCCTTGCCATTGCTGGCATTGGCGGTGAGCGTAACGGTAGAATCCGAAATCTCAGACGGCGTGAAATATAAGTTCTTGGTTGAGATATTGTCTTCTTTGGTCGCAAGCATGAAGTTCAGATTTTGATCCTTGCCTTCAAATAAAGTAACGCTATTAGAATCTTCTTTTCCGATGTTATGGCCGGTGAAGTTCTTTATTATCGCCTTGTTTACCGTTCCTCCTTTTGTGGAAATGGTAAGTTCTATCTTATTGTTTTTAAGGATTATATCCTTTGCACTGCCAGTTAGAGCACTGAAAAACAATTGAGTTGAGTCTTTTAGATTTTCTTTTTGATTGCTCAAATCTTTCTTTTCTTTCATCTTTTCGGCAGCTATACGCTTTGCTGCCTCTATGGAATCGCGCTTAGCCAATTCAATTTGCTGTGCTATTTCCTCATCTGATGGTTGCGAATATACACTATAGCCAATGAGTATGGCTGCAATCAATACGAATCCGATAATAGTATTTTTATCCATAATATTCTTATTCTTTACCAATATAATATATTTAAGCGTTCTTCTTATTTTCTATAGCCGTCTTTACGAAATCAAGGAAAAGTGGGTGGGGATTTAGAACCGTGCTTTGATATTCCGGATGGAACTGAGTTCCGATATACCATTTTAGTCCAGGGATTTCTACAATCTCAACCAAGTCGCTTTCCGGATTGCGTCCTACACACATCATTCCGTTGCGTTCATATTCCTTTTGATAATCGTTATTGAACTCATAGCGGTGGCGATGACGCTCTTGTATGTGCTCGCTATTATATATTCCGAATGTGCGAGAGCCTTGTTTTAATATGCACTCGTATGCTCCGAGTCGCATCGTGCCCCCCATATCGGTAATATTCTTTTGCTCCTCCATAATATCGATAACATTATGAACGGTTGTCTCGTCCATCTCACGGCTGTTGGCATCGGTATATCCGAGGACATTGCGGGCGAATTCTATCACCATCATTTGCATACCGAGGCATATTCCGAATGTTGGAATATTGTGCGTGCGGGTATAGTGTGCGGCGATAATTTTGCCTTCTATTCCACGTTGCCCGAATCCCGGGCATACCATGATTCCATCTTGGCCTGCAAGTTTTTCGGCTACATTCTCTTCCGTTATCTGCTCGGAGTTTATGAAAGTGATAACAGTTTTGTAATTGTTATATGTTCCAGCCTGTGACAAACTCTCACGAATACTCTTGTAAGCATCTTGCAAATCGTATTTGCCAACGAGCCCTATGCGTACTTCTTCGGTTGCTTTTCTTCTCCTTTCAAGGAAATTGCGCCAGGGGCCGAGTGTCGGAGTCTCTCCAACATTTTCTTCCATCTTGCGCAAGATTGCAGCATCCAATCCTTGTGCCTGCATATTTACGGGCACTTCGTAGATAGATGGAAGGTCTTCGCTCTGTATTACGCAATCCTTGTCTACGTTGCAAAATGCCGCAACCTTTTTTAGAATACCTTCGTTCAGGTGCTTTTCGGTGCGAAGGACGAGAATATCTGGTTGAATACCTACACTTTGCAATACTTTTACAGAGTGTTGTGTAGGCTTTGTTTTCAACTCTTGGGCTGCTTTAAGATACGGAACGTAAGTCAGATGCACACAGATGGCATTTTTCTTTAGCTCCCATTTCAGTTGGCGTATAGCCTCAAGAAATGGTGTAGACTCGATGTCGCCGACGGTTCCTCCAATCTCTGTTATCACAAAATCATACTCGTTTTTCTTTCCGAGCATCTTCACGTTGCGCTTTATTTCGTCGGTGATATGTGGCACCACCTGTATTGTCTTGCCTAAATAGTCCCCTCTGCGCTCTTTGTCTATTACTGACTTGTAAATTCTACCCGTAGTGAGCGAGTTCGACTTTGTCGTCTTTATATCTGTGAAGCGCTCGTAATGTCCGAGATCGAGGTCGGTTTCCATACCGTCAACGGTCACATAACATTCTCCGTGTTCGTATGGATTCAGCGTCCCTGGGTCGATATTAATATAAGGGTCAAACTTTTGGATTGTGATTTTGTAGCCCCTTGCTTGAAGAAGCTTGCCGATAGACGATGAGATGATTCCTTTTCCAAGTGAAGAAACTACGCCACCGGTAACGAAAATATACTTTGTTTCAGCCACGATGTATAATATTTAATTTTTATCCAAACTAAATTAAATTAACCTGAGTCTATATAACAAATTGCAAAGTTAGCAAAAATAATCAATAGCCACAAATTTTCCACGATTTATATATAAAAAGTAATAAAAGTGCGTTATATGGCCTTTTATATCTTTTATTTTATCTAACTTTGCATAAAAATACACTATTCGATATTTCATTCGGATTATTATATTATATTATATGTTAAGATGAATTTCAGATATTATACAATTGTTTTATTAATGTTTTGTGTGTCGGTGGCATATGCCCAAAATCGCGAAAAAGTGGAGGCGAAGCAAGACACGCAACTGCTTGCCGATACGGTATTGATAAATGCATATCTCGATTCATTACAATTGGTTGGACAGATTTTTACGGATTCGGTCAAGACATACTATGCCGATGAATATAAAAATTCCAAATCAGCCCAAATGTTTATTCCGTTTACATTCTATCACGCACCTGTTGCGGGGGTCTTCGATGCTGATATAAACGAGAGCTCAGGAATGACGGGGGTAGGGAAGGAGATCGATTATACGCTTATGCTGATGTATTTGAAGCGGCCTGACCTTGTTTTGAACACTCAAAATAGAATTGCAAAGTCGGGTACCATCGATTCGGATATAACGAAACCTTTGAGGCGTAAGGCCGATTTGATAGATAAGATGTCGCACATTTACGTAGAGCCAACAACCGTTCCGATTGATGTAGTCGTGATAAAGCCCAATTTTTGGACTTACAAGGGTGACTATTCATTGCAATTCATGCAAAATTGTGTCTCGGGCAACTGGTATAAGGGAGGAGAGAGCAGTTATTCGATGCTTGGCTCGGTTACAATGGAGGCCAACTATAATAATAAGCAAAAGGTAAAGTGGGATAATAAACTCGAATTACGTCTTGGTATTCAAAACTCACGTGCCGACACTTTGCATACAATGAAGTCAACGGAGGACCTTCTCCGCTTTACAAGTAAGTTGGGATTGCAGGCTACGAAACGCTGGTATTACACGGTTCAGATGGTAGCCAACACACAATTCACGCATAGCTACAAGAGCAATGACCCCGTAGTATATTCAGACTTCATGGCTCCGTTTAATTTCAATCTCTCTCTCGGTATGGATTACAATGTGGATTGGTTGAATCATAAAATAAAGGGTACCGTACATTTGGCACCGTTGGCTTATAATCTGAAATACACCCGAATGTTAGAGCTTTCGGAGAGGCTCGGTATTGATGCGGGTAAGCATACTTTGCATGATTTCGGTTCTCAATTGACGGCCGACTTCATATGGCAGTTTAATGACATCGTGCGTTGGAAGAGTCGCCTGTCGGCATATACGGCATACGACCGTGCGGAGCTGGAGTGGGAGAACACGTTTGTGATGCAAATAAACAAATGGATGAGCGCACAACTATTCGTATATCCGCGTTTCGATGATGGTGTAGGTCGAGATGGACATCATGGATATTGGCAGTTTAAGGAGTTCGCCTCTATCGGATTCTCGTATGTTTTTTGAGTTGATGGGTGAATAAGTAAACAAGTTGACGGGTTTATAGTTTTAAGTTGATAGTAACTAAATAAGAGGGTGTAGTTCAAAACCTTCATTTTGATACACCCTCTCTCTATTTTCATATTTTCATCATCATGGCAGCCTCTTGCACAAGCTCTCCAAGTGTAGGATGGATATGGACAATATCGCGCAACTGTCCGATGGTAGTGTCTCGATTCATCAGTGCTGCAATTTCTTGAACCATGTCGGCTGCATGAGCCCCAAGAATATGGCATCCTATAATTTTACCATTTTCATTGGCTACCAACTTCACAATCCCGTCCGTTTCCTCCATAGACAGAGCCTTGCCATTTGCCCTATAATATGCTTTATTACATATGAAAGGAATCCCAGCGGCCTTGCATTGGTCTTCCGTGAGTCCGACGCTTGCCACCTCGGGGTGCGTAAAGACGGCTGCTGGCATGATGTCGAGCCTTATCTCATCTTGCTTTTTGAGGATGTGATTTACAGCTCTTATGCCTTGCATGGTGGCCGCATGGGCAAGCATCATACGTCCGTTTACGTCGCCAATGGCATATATACCCGGTACGTTGGTGCACATATTTTCATCCACGCTGATGCCCTTGCCCGAGTATTCAATTCCGATGGCTTCCAAATTAAGCCCCTCTACATTAGGCTTTCGCCCCGTAGCCACCAATATGGCATCACCTTCTAAACATTCCGTCTTGCCCTTACGCTCAAAGGTAACGGTATTTGTCTTTACGCCTTTAACTGATGATTGCATGAAGAAGTTTACTCCCTTCTTTTCCAAAGATTTACGCAATCTCTTGGCGATGTCGCTATCAATGGTGGGGAGGCATTCTTTCAAGAACTCGATTACCGTAACCTTGCTTCCGAAACTATTGAATACTGACGCGAATTCCATACCTATGACGCCCGCACCTATGATGATAAGGTGTTTGGGAACATTTGTCAGCCTCAAGATGTCGCTCGAAGTCATAACTGATTGAACTTCAATCTCCGCACCGGGAGGCATCTTTGGCGATGCTCCCGTTGCTATTATAATATTTTCCGAACTATACTCTTGTGCCGGTTCGTTATCGGATGGCTTCACGATAATGGTCTTGGAATCTTTGAAATGAGCGTGTCCTTTGATGAAAGTAATGCCCGGAGCTGTCATCAACGTTTCAACGCCTGCGCGTAATGGCTCTACAACGGCTTTCAACCGTTCAACGACGCGATTGAAATTAACCTCCGTATTGGGCGCGAATTGTCTTAAAACTTCTATTTTATCGGCTTCATGGCACATCGTTTTTGTCGGAATACAGCCCTCGTTCAGACACGTTCCACCTGCGTGAAGTCCTTCAACGACAACCACTTGTAGTCCATTCTTTGCGGCATATTCGGCAGCACGATAGCCCCCTGGACCACTGCCTATTATTATAAGGTCTGCTCTCATCATACCGATTCCTTTATTTTCTTATAAGTGAGTATCGGCTGTTTGGCGGCAAGCACATCATCTACCCTTCCGATAGGCGTGTTATGAGGTGCGCCCTTTACCGTTTCCGGCTCTTCGGTAGCCTCTTTAGCTATGCGCCGCATCACATCGATGAAACTGTCTATCGTCTCCTTGCTTTCGTTTTCCGTTGGCTCTATCATCATGGCCTCATGGAAGAGTAGGGGGAAATAGATTGTTGGAGCATGATAACCGTAGTCGAGCAACCTCTTGGCAACATCCATTGTCGTTACTCCGGTACTCTTGTCTTTTAATCCGTCGAATACGAACTCGTGTTTGCATAATCCATTTATTGGAAGTTCGTAAACGTCTTTAAGACATTCCTTTATGTAATTTGCATTAAGCGTAGCAAGTGGCCCCACCATCTTGATATTCTCCTTACCGAGCGTAAGGATATAGGCGTAGGCGCGCATCAGGACGGCGAAATTGCCGTGATATGCCCCGATGGTAGGGAAGAAGCCCTCCAAGCCCTTGCGCACACCCACAGGACCTGAACCCGGACCGCCACCTCCGTGAGGTGTTGAGAACGTCTTATGAAGGTTTATGTGCATTACGTCGAAACCCATATCGCCCGGGCGGGCAGCACCGAGCATCGGATTAAGGTTAGCACCATCGTAATACATCAATGCCCCATAATTGTGTATGAGTCTTGCAATTTCTGGGATGCTATATTCAAACAGCCCGAGCGTGTTAGGATTGGTCATCATCATGGCGGCTATCGTGTCGCCCTCAGTCTCAAGAAGTTGGCGCAAGTCGTCTACGTCTACTGTCCCATCAGCCTTGCTCTTCACCTCTACGACTTCTAAACCACACACGGCTGCCGATGCAGGATTGGTACCATGCGCCGAGTCGGGTACGATTACCTTTGTGCGCTTATCGTCTTTACGGCTCTCGTGCCAGCCCTTTATTATCATCAACCCCGTGAGTTCTCCATGTGCACCTGCAAATGGTTTCAGGGTGAAGGCATCCAAGCCTGTGAGCTCACACAGAGACTTCTCCAATGCCTTCTCCAATTCCAACGCACCTCTCACGGTCGATTCCGGTTGGAGGGGGTGCAGGTTAGTAAATGCAGGAAGTGCGGCCATCTCCTCGTTGATGATAGGATTATACTTCATCGTGCAACTTCCGAGCGGATAGAAGCCGTTGTTCACACCGAAGTTGTTGGCACTATGGTTCGTATAATGGCGCACCACCGTCATTTCATCGCATTCAGGCAGCTTCGCATCCTTGCTGCGTTTCGCCTCCTCCGGCAACTCATAATGATTGTATTCGCTTTGAGGAAGAGTGAATCCGCGCCGACCTTCGTGCGCTAACTCAAAAATCAGATTACCATAAAGTTTGTTGTTCATAATGCCACCTCCTTTACCAAATCTATCAGTTTGTCGATTTCCTCCTTTGTACGCTTTTCTGTTACGGCCAGCATCAGCTTGTCTTCGTCCACCATTACGCCTACCATGATTCCATGTTCGATGAGGAAGCCTTGCAAGGCCTTGATGTCTCCGTCGTATTTCACGCAAAACTCATTGAAGAAAGGTTTGTCGAAAGCCGCATGAAACTTGCCTGTAGCCAATAACTTGTCGTATAGATAATGCGCCCCGTCGTATGACATTTGCGCAGCCTCCTTCACTCCTTCTTTTCCCATCACACTAAGATAGATGGTTACGAATAATGCAATGAGACTCTCGTTAGAGCAGATATTCGATGTGGCCTTTTGCCGTCTGATATGCTGCTCGCGCGCCTGTAAGGTGAGGACGAACGCCCTTTGCCCCTTGCTGTCCTTTGTCATACCCACAATCCTGCCCGGCAGTTTCCGCATGAGCTTCTCCGTACAACACATATAGCCTGCATACGGCCCTCCAAACGACATCGGAACGCCAAGACTTTGAACGTCACCCACGGCAATATCCGCGCCCCATTCGCCCGGAGTCTTGAGCAGAGCGAGGTCGGCAATGATACTATTCATGATGAAATGGGCTTTTTTTTCATGCACCATATCTGCAAAGCCCGAATAGTCCTCGATGATGCCGTAGTAATTGGGTTGTTGAACGACAACACCGGCCACGCCGCCCATATCCAACTTTTGCTTCATGTCCTCAATAGAGGTTACGCCCTCCACTTCGTCTATCATTTCAATTCTGATGCCCTGAAAGTGTGCGTAGGTCTTTATGACCGCAAGCGTCTTCGGGTCGATGGTCTTTGATACGAGTACCCTTGTGGCCTTTTTTGCTGTATGATAAGCCATGAGCACCGCCTCGGCAGTGGCCGTTGTTCCGTCATACATTGAGGCATTGCTTATGTCCATGCCCGTCATCTCTGCCATCATCGACTGAAACTCGAAGATGTAATGTAGCGTTCCCTGCGATATTTCCGCCTGATAGGGAGTGTAGCTTGTAAGAAACTCCGAGCGCGCCACAAGATTTGGCACTATCGAGGGCGTGTAATGGTCATAGACTCCAGCACCTGCGAAACAGGTAAGTTGCCTGTTCTTTTTGCCCATTTCATCGAAGATGCGCCGCACCTCAAGCTCGCTTTTCTCTGACGGAAGATTGTAGTCGCCCCGGAAACGAATCTCCTCGGGAATGTCCGTGTAAAGTGCATCGAGCGAGGCCACGCCAACTTTAGCCAGCATTTGGCCCAAATCCTCCTCGGTGTGAGGAAAATACTTATATGTCATATTCTCTTCCGATATAAAAGAAAATTCAAGTAAAGTTAAGAGAATAGGGGTGGCCTATTTCTCGCAAAACTCAGCGTAAGCCTTTGCATCCATCAGGTTGTCGAGTTCACTCTTGTCGGAGAGTTCCACCTTGATAATCCAATTGCCGAAAGCATCCTGATTGATGAGTTCGGGTGCATCTTCAAGTTCCTCGTTCACCTCAATCACTGTTCCGCTTACAGGAGAGATAAGGTCGCTGGCAGCCTTGACGCTCTCCACCGCGCCAAACTCGTCGCCAGCTTCCACGTCATCGTCTATCTCGGGCATATCCACATACACGATGTTGCCTAATGCGTGCTGAGCATAGTCAGTGATACCTATGTAGCCGAATTTGCCGTCTACCTTCACATACTCGTGCGACTCTGAATAGTAGAGTCCTTCAATCAACTTTGCCATAATGTTTTCGTTTTTAGATTTATGATTATTGTTTGTTTCTTTCTTTTGATTATTTCTTATAGTGCTTGTCGTAGAATTTCTTCTTTACTACCGTTCCTGGGAATGTCTTCTTGCGTATTTGAATCTCCAACGGGGTGCCCAACTTGGAATGCTCCGAGTCGATGAGAGCCATGCAGACACTCTTGTCCACTGATATGCAATGATAGCCCGTTGTTACCTCGCCAATCTCCCTGCCGTCTTTTAATACGGCGTATCCATGACGTGGAACGGCCTTTCCCTCGAGTTCTATGCCCACAATCTTACGAGCTACGCCCTCGGCCTTTTGCTTTGCAAGAGCATTCTTGCCTATAAACTCCTCTTTGTCTAACTTCACGAAGAACCCGAGGCCTGCCATGATAGGCGAGATGTCCTTTGAAAGTTCGTCTCCATAGAGCGGCAAACCAACCTCAAATCTTAGTGTGTCGCGGCATCCGAGGCCACAGGGCTTGCATCGTCCGCTCGCCATGAGCTTATCCCATGCCTCGCGAATAAAGTAGTGAGAGGCATAAATCTCGAAACCGTCTTCACCCGTATATCCCGTTCGACTGATGTAAATAGTCTCGTCGAAGCGGTCGAGCGTCTTGCAGGTATAGAACGCAAGCTCCTTGCAGGGTAGGTTTAATACATTTTCGACAATATTTTCAGCCTCAGGGCCTTGCACTGCGATCTGTCCGAAATAATCCGATTTGTGGCAGATAATGACATTGAAGTCTTCAGCCTGCTTGCGAATCCAATCCACGTCCTTGTCGATGTTAGCAGCATTTATCACAAGGAAGAAGTTATTCACGTCAACCTTATACACTAACAGGTCGTCCACCGTTCCGCCATCCTCATAACACATCATGCCGTAATAAATCTTACCAATCGGCGCGTCCTTGATGTCGTTGGTAAAGATATGGTTCACGTAACGTTCCGCGTCCTGTCCGCTGATAATCACTTCGCCCATGTGCGATACGTCGAACACACCGCAACTTTGCCTTACAGCGTTATGTTCCTCTATTATAGACGAGTATTGTATTGGCATATCAAAGCCGGCGAACGGCTGCATCAAAGCCCCGAGAGCTACGTGTTTGTCGTGTAGACAGGTTTTCTTATTTTCCATAATATTGTTGTTTTTAGATTTATTTCTTGTAAGGTTGTTGTCTTTCAGTTTTCGTCATGTACAAGCATCCTTATGAAATCCGTCTTCTTAAGGTTCATAATGATGTCGTCAAGACGGTCGGGTAGGGCATTACTCACGGTTTCTTCGGTCAATGGAACATCTTTCAGACGGCTTAAAATCAGTTTGTCAATATCTCCAACAAGGAAATAATCGCCCATAATATTGATGTTCTTAATAGTGTTGTTCTTCAACTCCATCCGTATTTCAAAGTCGCCAACGCCCTCAATTCTCTGTTTTCGCAAAACAGTATATTTGGGATTGTGCCCATAAATGAACTCTTCTGACAGGTATTCTTGTTCAATCTCCTCTATTTTCCAGATGTCTTCTTCGGTCAGAGTCTGCTCCTTGTCACACATATTCTGCCTTACAAAGGTCTTGAACTCTTCGATGCTCATCGCTGTATAGTCTTTTAGCAGGGCTATATGCTGCCTTACGCTTTTCACCCCTTTGCTCACGAGCTTATCATCTGACGGGGTTATCGCTCCAACCATATTCTCCATATTGGTGTCGTATAGCATGGTTCCATGCACTATGCTTCTTCCAGAAATATGATAAAAGGCGTTTCCCGACACTTTTCTGCCATCTATGAGAATGTCGTTTCGTCCGGTTGCAGTGGCATGAATGCCCATTTTGTGCAATACGAGTACTATGAGATTGATGTATTTATTAAAGGTGAAGCTTACGTTTTCATCCTTTGTAATATACGAAAACATTATGTTGCTCATGTCGGCATATACGCATCCTCCACCGCTTTTCCTACGATATGTCTCTATTTTATGTTTACTGCAATAGTCAAGGTTTACTTCGTTGTCAATCAGTTGGTTACGTCCGAATATTACGGTGGGATTTACCTGCCACATAAAGAAACATTCATCGCAGTCATACGAGCGTGCAATGTATTCTTCCATTGCGAGATAGAAGCTGAGTTGCCTTTGGCGTGTGTCGGACAGGTTGATGTATAGCATTAGTGGTCGGTGCTTTTTGGCAGTTATTTAAGATTTAAGATTCTCAATTAGCTTTTGCAAAGATAATGAATTGTTATTGATTGTGCAATAGACGTAATGTTAAAAAACTTGCAATATGAAATCTTACCTTTAAACTTTATCGTAAGAAGAAAGAAAGTGAAAGGGCAGACATCATGCTTTATGCTTGTGACAGATGACAGATTGACACTTGTTTGCATAACATTTATGAAATAATAAAAAATACCATTCCTTTTAAGGAACACTATTTTTTTATTTTTCGCGAAAATATATAAGAACATCTGTCACATCTGTCACCATCTACCATAAACTGCTGTGTTTCAGCGATTTAACCACATTTACCCATCTGTCACCATCTGTCACCATCTGTCACCATCTGTCATCACCAGTTATCACACGTCATCCTTTGCCAACAATTATGTTTCAAGTGCGACATTAAAACCGTTGAGGTAGCCACTGAACACCGTTGAGGTAGCCACTGAAGGCTGTTGAGGTAGCCACTGAACTGCATTCGGAGAATCTTAACTGCTCGGGGCGCCGGATGAAGCCCCCTTTCAGAGCCGTCCCCCATATACATACTACGTACCCCCCTTAAGGGGGTACTACGTATATGGAGGCTTAGAAGGGCATCATCCGAGCGGTCATTCCCGCCAATTCCCGCCAAATAACGCCAATTCCCGCCAACGTCCCTTTTTATATCGTACCTTTGCATTGTCGGAGGGAGGCGGCGAACCTTCGACATAGCTTTTGAACGGAGATGTTGTATTGCGGTCTTTGGCATTATGAACAAAAATACAGGACAACAATTTTATGAAGATAAGAGACCTGTCGTATTGTTGACTACCCCGTCATGAATATTAGCGGCGAACTAACTTTAAGAAAAAAGGTGCGAAATCAAAACTTCACACCTCAAGTTTTATGTCTCAAGAAACTTTATAACTCACGTCTCATAACTTCATAAGAAATTTCTTGAATGTCTTAAAGTCCTTGCTCATTGGGATGCTCAACTTCGTTCCGCGCATGAAAGCGGCAAGTCTTTCAGGAATTTCGATGTTGGTATTGAGTATTTCGTCCACTTTTTCTTTGAACTTTGCAGGATGGGCCGTCTCGCAAAATACTCCCGTCTCGCCTGGCTTCAGGAGCTCTTTCAATGCCTGATAACCGCAAGCTCCGTGTGGGTCAAGTATGTATCCCGATGATTTATAGCACTCCTGCATCGTCTCACTAATCCTTTCGTCAGAATAAGTAGCGCCGCTGATGAGCGATGTGATGCGCTCATGAGAGTTACCGTAGAGATCGAGAATGCGGGCAAAATTGCTCGGGTCGCCCACGTCCATAGCGTTTGCGATCGTCTGAATGGACGGCTTCGGTTCGTATTTTCCGCTTTTCAGGTACTTATAGAAAATGTCGTTGGCATTGTTGGCTGCTATGAAACGCTTTATCGGGAGTCCCATTGAATGACCAAATAGGGCAGCCGTGATGTTTCCGAAGTTACCACTCGGCACACATATAACGAGGTTGTCTGCAAGTCCTTGTTCTTTCATTCTTGCGTATGCATTGAAATAATAGAACGCTTGCGGCAAGAAACGAGCCACGTTAATGGAATTCGCACTGGTGAGTTTCATGTGTTTATTGAGTTCCTCGTCCATGAACGCGTTCTTCACCAAAGCCTGACAGTCATCGAAGACGCCGTCAATCTCTATGGCTGTGATGTTCTTTCCGAGCGTAGTAAACTGGCTTTCTTGAATCTTGCTCACTTTGCCTTTAGGATAGAGTACATACACGTGGATACCCTCTACTCCGAGGAAACCGTTGGCTACTGCAGAACCTGTGTCGCCCGATGTGGCAACGAGAACATTCACGGTCTTGCTATTGTCGGCCGTTTCACGTGATGCGATGTATTGGAGCATTCGTGCCATGAAACGCGCACCCACGTCCTTGAATGCGAGCGTAGGGCCGTGGAAGAGTTCGAGCGAATAAATATTGTCGCTGACTTTTACGACAGGGCAGTCGAACGCGAGTGTGTCGTAGACAATCTTTTTCAGAGCCTCTGCCTCCACGTCCTCGCCGAAGAAAGCGTCTGCTACGTGATAGGCTATTTCTTGAAAACTGAGTTTTTCGATGTTGTCGAAGAATTCCTTCGGTAACTTGTTTATCCGTTCAGGCATATAAAGGCCTCGGTCTTCCGCCAATCCTTTCACCACCGCTTTGCTTAGGTTGGCGATGGGGGCCTGCTTGTTGGTGCTGTAATATTTCATTATTCTATGTTTATTTTTTAAGAGCCAGTAGTCTGGAGTTCAGAATAGTCTGACATTTGGCATTAAAATGGTTGGAGTAAAGTTATGGGTCAAAACTTCATAAATTCCCCCATAAACTGATTTAGCCTTAAAAGCCCGTAACTGCCACTGATACAGCTTATTTCATCATAAACTTGAACGTCGTCGGGAGTAATGCCACGATGCCAAATGAGAAACGGTACAGGTTCGCTTACGTGAGTGCGTATCTCCACCGGTGTGGGGTGGTCTGGCAAAATGGCGATGCACACGGGTTCGTCCCATTTGCTCACCTCCTCGTATATCGGTTTGATGATGCGCTTGTCGAGATATTCTATCGATTTTAATTTCAGTTCTACATCGCCATCGTGGCCAGCCTCGTCGCTCGCCTCTACATGGAGGAACACGAAGTCGTCCTTGCGCAGAGCTTCTATTGCCGCCTGCGCTTTGCCCTCATAGTTGGTGTTGGCAAGTCCTGTGGCTCCCTCCACCTTTATTATGTCGAGTCCGGCATAATGGCCTATGCCCCGGATGAGGTCTACGGCTGAAATCACAGAGCCTCGCTTCACTTGTGGAAACATCTGTCCGATGGTTTGCATCTTCGGACGATAGCCTCCGCTCCATGGCCATATTGAGTTTGCCTTCACGTCGCGTCCCTCATTAAAAGGGTGCTTCGATAGCAGTTCTTGGGACCTTAGGATAAGGTCGTTGATAAGGTCGGCGGTGGCTTGCGCACTCATGCGTCCTTGTTCGGCTTTGTCATCGGCATCTGGCACGTATCCCTCTTCGGGCTTCACGAGCAGTGGTCGCCATTCCTCGTTCGGATGGTCGTGAGGTGGAGCGCACACAATGTGTTTGCTTGCGTTCTTGATTACAAGCAGATGTCGGTATTGTATTCCTGTGATGAAGCGCACGCGGTCGTTGCCCAAGTGCTCGTCAAGATATTTTATGAGCATATCTCCCTGCTCGGTGGTCAAATGTCCGCCGTGATGGTTCTTAATCTTTCCGTCAGCAAGTGTAATGATATTGCATCGTATGGCGAGGTCGTTTTCCGACATTTCATAGCCTATCGACGCAGCTTCGAGAGGTCCGCGCCCCTCATAAACTTTGTCTAAATCATAACCTAATATAGCTGTATTAGCTACTTCCGAGCCAGGTGCGTAACCGTCGGGAACCGTTATAAGTCGTCCCGTGCGTCCTTGACGCGCGAGCATATCCATATACTCGGTGTCGGCGTATTGCAAGAGAGTTTTTCTTCCGAGACATTCCACGGCGTGGTCGGCCATGCCGTCGCCTAATATGATGATGTGCTTCATATCTTATTATATATTAGCGATTGACATGATATTGGCAAACACTCCGGCGGCAGTTACGCTTGCTCCAGCGCCATAGCCCTGTATCTGCATCGGATATTCCTTGTAGCGCTCGGTGGTGAGTAGCACGATGTTGTTTGAGCCTTCGAGATTGTAGAATGGATGCGTGCTGCCAACCTCTTGAAGCGATACGCTTGTACGTCCGCCCTCCATCTTCGCTACGAAACGCCAACGCTTGTTCTCCTTTTCGAGTACGGCGCGACGTTTCTCAAAGTCAGCATCGAGCGCAGGTAGCTTCTCCCAAAAGTCGTCCACGCTTCCCTCGAAATACTCGTCGGGTACGAAGAGATGCTTCTCTACGTCGTCCTGCTCAACCTTATATCCTGCCTCGCGTGTGAGTATTACGAGCTTGCGTATCACATCCTTGCCGCTCAGGTCTATGCGCGGGTCGGGTTCTGAGTAGCCCTGTTCCTTAGCGCGTCGCACGGTCTCGGAGAACGGCACATCTGCAGCTATCTCATTGAATATGAAGTTGAGCGTACCGCTGAGTACGGCTTCTATCTTCAGGATTCTATCGCCAGAGTTGCGCAGGTCGTTTATCGTACCGATTATTGGTAGTCCGGCCCCCACGTTTGTCTCGAAACGGAACTTCACGCCACGCGTCAAAGCTGTCCGTTTCAACTTCAGATAGCTCTCATAATCGCTTGATGCGGCTATCTTATTAGCGGCAATCACAGATATGTTATGCTCGAGGAATGTCTGATAAAGTTCAGCCACGTCCTTTGATGCGGTGCAATCCACAAAGACGCTGTTGAAGATGTTCATTCCGAGTACGCTCTCGCGCAACTTGTTGGGGTTGCTTGGCTCTGCATTTTTCAGTAGTTCGCGATAGTCGGCGAGGTCAAGGCCATCGCGACTGTATATAGCGTTTCTTGAGCTTGCTATACCTACGACGTTGAGCTTTAGTCGGCTGCGTTCTTTCAGCTCGTCATATTGCGAGCGGATTTGTTCTATCAGCTTGCCGCCCACAGTCCCCACACCACATATAAATAGGTTGAGTACCTTGTATTCGGAAAGGAAGAACGAGTCATGGAGCACGTTCAACGATTTGCGTAAATGTTTTGAGTTTACGACGAAAGATATGTTGGTCTCCGATGCACCCTGTGCGCAGGCAATTACGCTTATTCCACTTCGTCCGAGTGTTCCGAAGAGTTTGCCGGCTATACCGGGGGTGTGTTTCATGTTTTCGCCTACGATAGCTATTGTGGCGAGGCCGCTCTCGGCGTGCATGGGGAACATTGCGCCCGTCTCGATTTCTTTTGCAAACTCGGCATTGAGTACGTTTACTGCCTCAGGTGCATCCTCATCGCGCACACCTATGGATGTTGAGTTTTCCGATGATGCCTGACTTACCATGAATACGCTTATGCCCTCATCGGCAAGAGCCGTGAATATTCGTCGGTTCACACCGATGACGCCCACCATAGAAAGACCGGTAACGGTTATCAGAGTTGTGCCGTTGATGCTCGATATACCCTTGATGGGTTTGCGGTCATTGTCTATTTTGTTCTTTATGATTGTTCCCGGGGCTTCGGGGTTGAATGTGTTTTTTACCTTTATTGGTATGTTCTTCACGCATACAGGATAGATTGTAGGAGGGTAGACCACCTTTGCGCCGAAGTTGCATAGTTCCATCGCCTCCACGTAACTAAGTTCGTTGATGGTGTATGCGGTCTTGATGATACGTGGGTCGGCTGTCATGAAACCGTCCACGTCTGTCCATATCTCCAAGACTTCAGCATCGAGGGCAGCCGCAATGATGGCAGCCGTATAGTCGCTTCCCCCTCGCCCTATGTTAGTTGTTTCGTCGTTGTCCTTGTCCATAGATATGAATCCTGGCACGATGGTGATACGTGAAAGGTCGGCGAATGCGTCGCGCACGAGTTTGTTGGTGAGTTCGGAGGCGAGAACGTGCTTGTTGTTCTTCCTTTCCGTCTTTATGAACTCTCTTGAATCGAGCCATTTAGCGCCGCGTATGAGTGTAGCCACAATATTAGAACTCAATCGTTCGCCATAGCTTACGATTGCATCTTGTGTCTTCTCGCTAAGATCGTGGATGAGGTAGACTCCAAAATAAATCGAACGAAGTTGTTCAAGAAGCGCATCTACGGTGTTGAATAAGTCTTCGCGGGCTTTTGTATCGTCGATTATGGTATCTATCATCTTGTGATGGCGGTTCACCATCGAATCAAACTCTTCTTTCCATTGATCGTCGCCGATGCGTGCCAATCGGGAAGTCGCAAGCAACTTGTCGGTAATGCCTCCCAATGCGCTCACCACAACCACTACGGGCTGGTGCTTGGCTTCATTCTCTACTATCCTTTTCAGGCTCAAAATACTTTTCACGGAACCAACGGATGTTCCGCCAAATTTCAATACTTTCATTTCCTTATGAATATGTTGTTAATATTAATGTTGCCCCGAGACAAACGGGGAAAACATAAACTTGGGCGCAAAAATACAAAGAAATCTTTCAATAGCCAATAGTTTCTCGTACAAAATAAGTAATTTTGTAGCAAAATAATCTTATTATGACACGTTCGATAACATTTTTCCTTATTCTTGCCACATTGTTTTGTGTTAAAACCGATGCACAAAATGATGTGTGGCAACATGAATACGAGGGTGATATACCTATCTATATAGACTCCATTCAAACGTCCCTCACTTATCCTTATGCATATTTTAATTATAAAGAGAAAACCCGTTGGCGTGCTGATGCGCAGAAGAAAGTCTTTGAATGTATGGGGGCTTTGCCACCGAGTCCTGATAGTTGGGATATGAAAGTGATAGCCGAAGAACGACGCGACGGTTATGTGGCTCGCAAAATTGAGTTTGCTTTGAGCCGGTGGTATCGTGTGAAAGCTTATCTGCTTGTACCTTTCGGACAGGGAAAGCATCCGGCTGTTAATCTCCTTCACGACCATGGGGCGCATCTTTCCATCGGGAAAGAGAAGATGATAAGGCCGTTTGCTGTTGATTCAACCGTCTTGGCGGATGCCGATGCATGGGCAAAACAACTCTATGAGGGACAATACTTGGGCGATTATTTGGCTCGTAATGGCTATGTGGTGTTCTCCATAGATGCGCCGTTGTGGGGCGAACGCGGACGGAAAGAGGGCGTAGATCGTAAAAAATACGACATAATTGCCGGCAATATGATGATGGCCGGGCAAAACTTGTGTGCCTATATGCACCGCGATGATATTATGTCAACGGCATTCTTAGCTTCGCTCCCATTTGTCGACAAGGATAGAATTGGTGCGGCGGGGTGCTCAATGGGTGCTTATCGCACGTGGATGCTCTCAGCATTGAGCGATGACATAAAGGCGGGATGTGCCATCTGCTGGATGATAACAACAGAGGCGCAGCTCACAAAGAAATATGGAAGAAAGGAAAATGGTGGCTTTGCCAATACCATTCCTAATCTACGACGTTACATGGACTATCCCGACATAGCGTCGTTGGCTGCTCCCAAACCTATGCTTTTTGTATCGGGAAAGCGTGATAAGCTCTTCCCGATACCGGGAGTCGAGGATGCTTTCAATAAAATGCACGCCGTATGGGATGCGATGGGAGCGTCGGAGAAGCTCGAAACTTTCATCCTCGACCAACCACATGAGTGCAATCTCAACAACCAAAAGATGATATTGGAGTTCTTTAACCGAAATTTAAGAAAAAGATGACATACGAATATCAGATAAGAGTGTTGCCGCAACAGACGGCAAATGAGGCCACCTTGCGAGAATTTATATCGCGCGACAAGGGATTGGATGCCCGCACGATAAATCATGTAAGGGTTTTGAAAAAGTCGATAGACGCACGACACCGTACAATATACGTGAATCTTAAAGTGAGAGTTTATGTAAATGAATTCCCACAAGACGATGAATATGAGCGGATGGAATACTGCGACGTGAGCGACAAGCCTCGGGTAATTGTCGTTGGGGCAGGTCCCGGTGGTCTTTTTGCCGCACTTAGACTGATAGAGTTGGGACTTCGCCCTGTTGTGTTGGAACGTGGCAAGAATGTACGAGAAAGGAAGAAAGACCTTTCGATGATAACAAAAACGCAAAGCGTAGATGGCGAGAGCAATTACTGTTTTGGTGAAGGTGGAGCAGGGGCTTACTCGGACGGTAAGCTCTATACGAGGAGCAAGAAGCGTGGGAATGTTAATAAGATACTTGGGGTGTTCTGTCAGCACGGTGCATCGACTTCTATTCTTGCAGATGCTCATCCTCATATCGGAACGGATAAACTTCCGCGCGTGATAGAGAATATGCGCAACACTATTATTAGTTGCGGAGGAGAGGTGTTCTTTCAGACGAAGATGACAAGACTTATCATTAATGACGATACCGTGGTTGGAGTCGAGTCTTTGGATATGGTAACTGGAGAGGAGAAGATATTCCGCGGACCAGTCATTCTTGCCACCGGCCATTCGGCACGTGATGTGTATAGGCATCTTGCTACGGCAAAAATAGAGATAGAACCGAAAGGTATTGCCATTGGTGTGCGTCTTGAACATCCTTCGGAGCTTATTGACCAGATACAATATCATAGCAAGAACGGTCGTGGAAAGTATCTTCCGGCAGCCGAATATTCATTCGTTACGCAGGTAGATGAGCGTGGAGTATATTCATTCTGTATGTGTCCGGGAGGTTTTGTAATACCTGCCGCTACGGGCAAGCAACAGATTGTGGTGAATGGAATGTCGCCAAGCAATCGTGGTACGCAATGGAGCAACAGCGGTATGGTGGTGGAGATACACCCGGAGGATGTGAAAGAGGGTGAACTGCGTTTGAATGATGATAGAATGGAGGAAGATGATGTCCAAAGGGATGCTTTGTGCATGATGGCTTTGCAAGAAAAGCTCGAAAAAGACTGCTGGCAGCAGGGCAATATGCGCCAGACGGCTCCAGCACAACGTATGTCTGACTTTGTAAATGGCCGTTTATCATACGATTTACCAAAAAGTAGCTATGCTCCGGGGCTTATAAGCAGTCCCCTACATTTTTGGCTTCCATCGTTTATATCAAAGAGATTACAAGAAGGTTTCAAGGCTTTCGGCAAGTCAAGTCATGGTTTCCTAACGAATGAGGCTACATTGATAGCCATAGAGACGCGCACTTCGTCACCAATACGTATCTTGCGTGATAATGAAACCCTTCAACATATTCGCATAAAGGGACTTTTTCCTTGTGGCGAGGGGGCTGGTTATGCCGGAGGCATCGTCTCGGCGGGTGTCGATGGCGAGCGTTGCGCCGAGATGTGTAAGGAATTTCTGGAAGGCGTTTCGTAAAGATTTTAGAAGTCTATTATATTAAAGTTTTGATGATATAATTTGCCATCTCGTATTTAAAATAATAATGATAAATATATGAAAAGGGGCATATCATCTGTCTGTTATGACAAAATGATATGCCCCTTTTTTATATATATGATATGCCCTCCTAATTGTCGAACATTAATTTAATGTATTAAGGGCGTTTTATCATAAAAATAAGTGCATTATGCCTTGCTTTTTAGTTCTGCTATGGTTTCCTTGAGCATGGCAATCTTCTCTTCAGAGTCGCTTTGCTTTTTTCTTTCGAGAGCTACCACGGCCTCCGGAGCGTTTGCTACGAACTTTTCATTAGAGAGCTTCTTTTTAATTCCCATGAGGAAACCTTCAAGATGCTTCAATTGGGCTTCGGCTTTCTCAAGTTCTGCTGTTACATCAATGAGATTACCAAGAGGAATAGCGAACTCGTCGGTGCCAATCATGAATTGTGAAGCATCGGCAGACTTCTCGGAAACAGTCTCAATAGATGCGAGATTAGCCATCTTCGTAATCACGGCATTAAACTCTGAATAGTGATTTTCACCTACAGCCTGCAAGTTTAGTGGCTCTTTCGGAGAGATGTTCTTCTGATTGCGTATCATGCGCACACCACTAACGATTTGCTTAACAAACTCGATATTCTCGATTAGTTTGCGCTCCGCATCTGTCGGAGATGCCACTTCGAGTTTCTCGCGCATGATGGATTCGCCGTCTTGGCGTTTGTATATCGCTTGCCAAAGTTCTTCCGTAATGAATGGCATGAATGGATGAAGCATCTTGAGCAAGATGTCGAAGAAGCGGAGAGTAGCGTCATACGTCGTCTTGTCGATAGGAGAACCGTAAGCTGGCTTAACCATTTCGAGATACCAACTCGAGAACTCATCCCAGAAGAGACGGTATGCAACCATAAGAGCTTCGGAAATACGATACTTGGAGAACAGGTCATTCAATTCTTCATTGGCGAGTTTGACCTTTGCTTCAAACCATTCCGTTGCAATCTTATTAGCTTCCGGCTGCTCTATGTCAGTAGTTTCCCAACCTTTGACAAGTCGGAAAGCGTTCCATATCTTATTATTAAAGTTACGTCCTTGCTCGCATAGACTTTCGTCGAAGAGTATATCGTTGCCTGCGGGAGCTGATAGCATCATTCCCATACGTACACCATCAGCACCAAACTTATCTATAAGCATCAAAGGGTCGGGTGAGTTGCCGAGGCTCTTTGACATCTTACGGCCTAATTTGTCGCGTACAATACCTGTGAAATAGACATTTTTGAATGGGAACTTGCCCATATATTCCTCACCAGCCATTATCATTCTTGCTACCCAAAAGAATATGATGTCAGGACCTGTTACGAGGTCAGAGGTGGGGTAGTAGTAGTTTATCTCCTCGTTGTCGGGATTGTTGATACCGTCAAACAATGAAATTGGCCACAACCAAGATGAGAACCATGTATCCAACGCATCCTCTTCTTGTTTCAGATCGGCAAGCGTAAGATTGTTGTTGCCACTTTTTCCCTTAGCTAATTGCAGAGCTTTTTCTGGAGTCTCGGCAACTACGAAGTTTTCAGTGCCATCAGCCGTTGCACCGGCGTTATCGTAGTAGTAAGCCGGAATGCGATGTCCCCACCACAGTTGGCGCGATATACACCAGTCCTGAATATTTTCAAGCCAATTTTTATACGTTGTTTTATATTTGGCAGGATAGAAGTTCATTTCCCCATTCATTACTGGAGGTAATGCTATGTCGGCAAAATGCTGCATCTTGAGGAACCATTGAAGTGAGAGGCGGGGTTCGATGGCTGTATCAGGATTGCGCTCCGAATAGCCAACCTTATTAATATAGTCCTCGATTCTCTCCATGAGACCAGCTTCTTGCAGGTCGTTGGCAATTTGTTTACGGCATTCAAAGCGGTCCATACCTATATACATTCCTGCTGCTTCTGAGATAGTTGCATCGGGATTGAATATGTCTATTGTCTCAAGATTATGCTTCTTGCCAAGCATATTGTCGTTTGTATCGTGGGCCGGCGTAACCTTTAAGCATCCCGTACCAAACTCAATGTCTACATAGCGGTCTTCAATAACTTGGATAACACGTCCTACGAGTGGCACAACAACTTTCTTTCCTTTGAGCCATTGATTCTTTGGATCTTTAGGATTGATGCACATTGCGGTATCGCCCATGATGGTTTCCGGACGTGTTGTCGCAACTACGGCATAGTAGCCTTTGCTGTCTTTATGTATGACGTTGCCTTCCGCAGCGTTCTCTATATCGCTACAGTCACATTCTTCGGCTACGTAATATTTCAGATGATAGAGTTTGGACTGTTCCTCGCGATAAACTACTTCCTCGTTACTTAATGCCGTGAGAGCCTTAGGATCCCAATTTACCATACGCAAGCCACGGTATATAAGGCCTTTGTTATATAAATCAACGAACACTTTGATGACGCTTTCCGAGCGTTTCTCGTCCATAGTGAATGCTGTGCGATCCCAATCGCAACTTGCACCGAGACGGCGTAACTGTTTCAGAATTATTCCACCATGCTCATGTGTCCATTCCCATGCGTGTTTCAAGAACTCTTCACGTGTCAGGTCGTGTTTCTTTATTCCTTTTTCAGCAAGTCTTTTCACCACTTTGGCCTCGGTTGCAATCGAGGCGTGGTCTGTTCCTGGAACCCAACAAGCATTTTTGCCTTCCATACGTGCACGTCTTACGAGAATATCTTGTATGGTATTGTTGAGCATATGACCCATGTGTAGCACTCCTGTTACGTTTGGCGGCGGTATGACTATTGTGTATGGCTCGCGCTCATCAGGTTTACTACTAAACAATTTATGGTCAATCCAATATTGATACCATTTCGACTCCACTTCTTTTGGGTCATATTTGCTTGCTAATTCCATTTCTATTTATTTCTTTTAATTCCTATAAAAACACTGCAAAATTACAAAAAAACTATCAACTCTCGTCTTATATAACTTAACTTTTATTATCTTTGCCAATAAATTAAGACAAATATGCACACAAAAGAGGAAAAAATGAAGGCTTTCGGACGTTTGCTCGACGTGTTAGACACGTTGCGGGTGGAATGCCCGTGGGATAAAAAGCAAACGAATGAGAGCCTTAGACCTAATACAATAGAAGAAACTTTTGAGTTGTGTGATGCACTTCTCAAGGATGACGAGTTGAATATATGCAAGGAGTTGGGTGATGTATTACTTCATATCTGCTTCTATGCGAAGATTGGAGAGGAAAAAAAACAGTTTGATATAGCTGATGTTTGTGAGAAACTCACAGATAAACTGATATTTAGACATCCGCACGTATATCATTCTTCACAGGTTGGCGCTGTTGAACCCAAGCCTTTGCCTTATGGTTCCGATGAAAAGACAGACGAGGAAGTTTCTACGGCCGCACAAGTAATAGAGAAGTGGGAACAGATAAAACTGAAAGAGAAAGATGGAAACAAAAGAGTGTTGGGCGGGGTTCCTAATACTTTGCCTTCGTTGATAAAAGCATATAGAATACAAGATAAAGCCCGCAATGTCGGGTTTGATTGGGAAGACAAAGGGGATGTCTGGGCTAAGGTGCGAGAGGAACTTGGCGAGCTTGAGGCAGAACTTCGTAAAGGAGATAAGAATAAATCGACTAAAGAATTGGGCGACTTCCTTTTTAGCGTGATAAACGCGGCACGTCTTTATAAACTTAATCCTGACAATGCATTAGAGTTTACGAATAAAAAGTTCATTAGCCGTTTCAATTACATAGAAGACCATTCTATTAAATGCGGTAAGCCACTTACCGACATGACTTTAGAGGAAATGGATTATCTATGGAATGAGGCAAAAGCGCAAGAACAACAATAATGTTGTTGCGCAACACTGTTTATGAATATAAATATCTTATTTAAATAACTAATAAACAAAAGAATTATGCGTAGAATTAGAGTTATTGCAATCTTTGTACTCTTGATGTCTGTTTTGGCGGGTTGCAATGAAAAGAAGGCCAAAACTACTGAAATAAGAGGAATTGGGGAGGCGGATTCTATTGCTGTTGAGGACTCTACAATATATGGAAAGTGTGGTGAAGGTACAGCCATGCACACTTTGGAGCTTGTTGGTGATGATGGAAGCGTACATTACTATATGATTAATCTTGACGATTCTTTGTCTGGAGTGTTTGGTGGTTTGCTTGCAGGCGATCGTTTGGCTGTGATTTCACACGTGGAATATGGAGACACTTTTGCTAAAAAGGTCATAAATCTTACCTCTTTGGAAGGCAAATGGGCAAGTATCGACCGTAATTTTGAAATAAAAGAGGGTGGAGTCGTAAAATCTAATATGGATGCTGAAAGTGCTCCCTGGACGAGTTGGCGCATACAAAATGGTATGTTGCTGTTGAATAAGGATATTTTCGACATTATAGAGCTTGGTGCCGACTCAATGTATCTTGAAAATGAAGACGGAGTGTACGGTTTCAAGCGTTTACATTAATATATAAGAGAAAGATTTTGAAGTCGTTTAAGGTACATATCTTAGGATGTGGCAGTGCGCTACCTACGCTGCAACATTATGCTTCTTCGCAAATCGTGGAGTTTCGGGACAAGTGCTTCATGATTGATTGTGGCGAAGGAACGCAGATGCAGGTGCGCCATACACACATCCATTTTTCTAAGATACAGGCGGTATTCATATCTCATATACATGGAGACCATTGTTTCGGACTTATAGGGATGATTTCAACATTCGGAATGCTTGGGCGTACTGCGCCGCTTCACATATATGCTCCGGCTGAATTGGAAAGTATTTTGAATGCGCAAGTTGAATTGTTCTGCACAGGATTAGAATATAATATCGTGTTCCATGCGGTGGATACGGCTGAAAGAACTGTTATATACGAAGACCGTAGCCTTATTGTAGAGACGATTCCTTTGGAACATCGGGTGCCATGTTGCGGCTTTATTTTTAGAGAGAAACCGGCATTACCGCATATCAGGCGCGACATGATAGATTTCTATAATATTCCAATAAGTCAGATAAACAATATAAAGGCAGGAGCAGGATGGACTACTCCGGATGGTGATTTCGTGCCGCATGAGCGTCTTACCGTTCCGGCAGATGCTCCACTAAGCTATGCTTATTGTTCGGATACGCGCTATCTTCCTCATTTACATGAATTGATAAAGGGGGTTAGTACGCTTTATCATGAGAGCACATACGCAGAGGATAATATTGAAAAGGCTCGTATTTATCATCATAGTACGGCTGCTCAGGCTGCTATGGTAGCTCGTGATGCCAATGTCGGGAAACTGCTTCTTGGGCATTATTCTTCTCGTTATCGTGATGAGAGTGTACTCCTTGATGAGGCTAAAGCTATATTCCCCAATAGCTATCTTACGAATGAGAAACTTGTTTTCGATGTCTGAAAAATTCTTTATACATTATCATTTGTATGTTTTTGTATAATATTGGGAATAAGGTATTTATGCTAAATATATAAAATGACCACTTTACTATTTGTAAAGTGGTCATTTAGAGTAGTTGAACAATTCGTTTTTATCTCTAAGTGATGTTCTGTCAACTTTATATTATTGATATAAGTATCGCTTTATACTCTTCTTAGGTGTTTTTTCAAACTCCTCTTCATGTATTCTTATTTCTGCGATTTTGCTATATACAGGCATTATTTCATTTAACTGAATGCGGTTTTGTTCCATTATTTCTGCCAAGTCGCTGTCGGTGAAGTTCATAGCCTTTGCCTCGTCATAATCTGGATGCACCAAAGCAATGAGTTTATTGTCTTGTTGTATGACGATGCTCTCGTTTACAAATGACAATGAGTTCAATTTATCCTCAATTTCCTCAGGGTAAATATTCTGCCCATTGCTTCCGAGGAGCATATTTTTGGAGCGTCCCTTGATGAATACATTTCCGTCTTCATCTATTAAACCGAGGTCGCCTGTATGATACCAACCTTCTCTGTCAATTGTATGTTCTGTAGCTTCTTCATTCTTGTAATAGCCAAGCATCACATTCGGACCTTTGGTGAGTATCTCTCCCGGAACGTTATGTGGGTCAACGCTGTCTATTTTCACTTCCTGACCGTATGCAGCCTGTCCGCAAGAACCTTGTGCAAATGTATGCCAATCGCGGTAACATATAATCGGGGCGCACTCTGTGGCTCCATAACCGACCGTATAAGGGAAGTTAATACGTCTTAAGAATGCTTCCACTTCCTGATTCAATGCAGCTCCACCAATAATAATTTCATAAGCGTTACCTCCAAATGCCTGATAAACCTGTTCGCAGATGCGCTCTTTTACTTTTTTACTTATTACCGGCATATTCATAAGCAGGCGTATGCGATTGTTTTGAACTTTCGGGAATACTTTCTTTCTTATGATTTTTTCGATAATAAGGGGTACTGCAATGATTATCTTTGGTTTCACGTCAGTAAAGGCTTGTGCTATAATAGCTGGTGAAGGCACACGCGTGAGGTAGAAGATATGGCATCCCTTTATGAATTCAAATATAAATTCAAATGCCATTCCATACATATGCGCCATCGGAAGTATGCTGATGATATTGTCGCCAGCATTTATCTTGTCACCCAAGACATGACAAGCGAAAGCATAATTGTTGAGAATAGCTCTGTATGGTATCATAACACCCTTTGAAAAACCGGTTGTGCCACTGGTATAGTTTATCAGCGCAAGTTGTTCTGGTGATTCTTCGTGATAATAATGTACATGCTTGGCACGGAAATACTTTGGGTATTTAATGCCAAACATCTCATTCAGGTGCTCGCGTGCGTATGTTAACTTCTCTGTACGTGATACAACAAGCGAGTAATCGGGTATGTAGATGATGCCTTCAAGTCCGGGCATCTTTGTTGCGTCAACTACGGTTGCAACTATATCGCCTACAAAAAGTAGTTTTGCGTCGGAATGATTGACAATATTGTGTATTTGGTCGGCTGTAAATTCATGTAAAATTGGTACAGCTATGGCTCCGTATGTAAGCGTAGCAAGAAATGCAACAGCCCAAGAAGAACTATTTCTGCCACATAAGGCAATCTTGTCGCCTTTCTGAATGCCGCAGTTTTCATATAAAATATGTAGCTTTTCAATTTTTCTCGCTACATCATGGTATTGAAGAGTCTTGCCTTTATAATCGGTGAGAGCGTCAAGATTCCAATTTTCTACTATACTCTTCTCTATCAAAGAGTTAAATCCTATAGCTTGTTCCATTGCACAATATTCTAAATTCTGTGCAAAGATAATATCTTATTTGCACATATCAAAATTAAATGTGCAAATTCTGTAATTAAAATGCCCTGACATACTTGCAATTAAGTAATATCAAGGCATTGTGTATGTTTTACTTATAATTTATACCATATTTTGATATAAATATCTTTTAATGCTCTTCTTTGGAGTCTTGGCAAATTCTTTGTCGTATATTTGTATAGATGACAGTTTGCAGAAAGGTGGGAGAGTGTCGTTTAGTTCTACTCTGTTTTGCTCCATAATACTTTCTATCTCTTCCTGTGAGAAACCGAGAGAGTTTACTTCCTCCATATCCGGATGGACAAGGCCTATCAGTTTATCTCCTTTTTGCAATATAATACTCTCGTTAACTAAAGGCATTGAGTTCAGCTTGTCTTCTATTTCCTCAGGATAGATGTTTTGCCCGTTAGCTCCGAGCAACATATTCTTTATGCGTCCACGTATGAAGATATGTCCGGTTTCATCTATTGTAGCAAGGTCGCCTGTATGATACCAGCCATCTTTGTCAAGTACGGCATTGGTAGCTTCTTCATTCTTATAATAGCCAATCATCACATTGTGGCCTCTTGTAATGATTTCTCCAGGGATATTTTGCGGGTCTACGCTCTTTATCTTTACTTCCATATTGCTTACTTGTGTGCCGCAAGAGCCGGGAACGAAATCAGAATGATCGCTATATGTTATGAGTGGAGCTGTTTCCGTAGTTCCATATCCGACTGTGATGGGGAAGTCGATGCTTGTAAGAAATTGTTCTATTTCCTTGTTTAGGCCGGCTCCACCAACAATTATCTGATACATATTGCCTCCGAATACTTCTTTTACCATATCGAGTATTCTTTGTTTTACGCGCTTGTTTATCACCGGCATATTCATAAGCAGGTGAACCGGTTTACTTTCGATAAGTGGGAATATTTTTTTTCTTATTATCTTTTCAACAATGAGTGGTACGGAAATGATAATCGAAGGCTTTATTTCTGCGAATGTCTGCTGTATAAGCGACGGACTTGGCAGGCGTGTGAGAAAATATAAGTGATTGCCCATACAAAAACCAAAAAGGAATTCAACAAGCAATCCATACATATGAGCCATCGGAAGTATGCACACCATGTTGCTTCCCGGTTTTATTTTCGTGCCAATGTTTTGTAATGTAAAATCGAGATTGCTCCATAATGCACGGTAGGGTAGCATCACTCCCTTTGAGAATCCCGTAGTTCCGCTTGTGTAGTTAATCATCGCAAGCTCTTCTGAGCCATCCTTATGATATGCGACGTGCTCTTGGTGGAAATACTTAGGATACTTCTTTCCGAACAATTCATTAAGGTGTTCTCGCGCATACGACAATTTTTCAGAGCGTGACAGAACCAATGAATAATCAGGAATATATATAACACCCTCCAAATCTGGCATAGCCTCGGTGTCGATAGTTGTTGCAACCACATCACCAACGAATAGGAGTTTAGACTCTGAGTGGTTGACAATGTTGTGTATCTGTTCGGGAGTGAACTCGTTTTGTATAGGAACGATGACCGCACCGTATGTCAGAGTCGCGAGGAATGCAACAGCCCAATGTGAACTGTTACGTCCGCAGATGGCTATCTTATCACCCTTCTGCACACCACTATTCTCGAAAAGAATATGCAACTTTTCTATTTTACGTGCCACATCGTGGTATTGCAACGTTGCACCTTTATAGTCGGTGAGGGCATCCTTATCCCAATTATCTTTTATATTGTTTTCTATGTACGAGTTGAAACTTGGTATTGAAGTCATTGCACAAGTTGTTAAAATTTGCGCAAAGATACGACCTTTCTTGCACAAAACCAAATGTTTTGTGCAATATTTGATGCCTTTGGCCTCATTTTATGCCCAATCAGTTAATGTTTGAACTAAAAGAATATCATTATTGTAATTTTGCCAAGTGAACAAGGTATAATGTGGCTTGGTTATTCGTAGTGCATTGATTTTGCCGGATGTATGTGTGATATGAGATAACTTGGTGCTATCAGTACAAACACGCATATAAATAATGTGGCAATATTCAGTAATATGATGAGCGGTATGTCCAGTTCTACCGGCACTACACTTACGTAATATGTTTGAGGGTCAAGTGTTATCAAACCCGTAAAATGCTGCAATGCAATAATACCGATACCAATAATATTTCCCCAAAGCAATCCTTTGCCGATAATGAATGTGGCAAGCCAAAGGAAAGTGTGCCTTATTTGCTTGTCGCGTGAACCTAATGCCTTAAGCACGCCTATCATTTGAGTGCGCTCAAGAATGATGATGAGCAATCCGGAGATCATAGTCACACCGGCTACCGCAACCATCAATGCGAGTATAATCCATACATTCAAGTCCATAAGGTCGAGCCAAGAAAATATTTCCGGGTACATCTCTGCAATGGTTTTAGATGAGAAAGTCTCTCCATACTTATCTGTTGTACGGTTTACTTTATCTACTATGATGTTTGCGGTAGTGTCTACCTTATCAAAATCTTCCACCAGAAGTTCCGCGCCGCTGCATTGTTCCGGTTCCCAACCGTTGAGCTTCTCTACTGTATATATGTCGGCAAAACAGATAGATTCATCGAAACGTTTCAGATTGGTTTCATATATTCCGCTGACGGTAAAGCGTCGGGTGCGTATTCCTTGTTCGTTTATGAAGTAAGCGAATATTTTCTGACCACATTTTAGTTGTAGCTTGTTTGCCATAAGGCGCGAAACAACAATGTTTTGTGAGCTTTTCTTATCTGAAAATTGGGGAATATGCCCTTCTACTATATTCTTATGAATGAAAGTCGTGTCATAGTCAGAGCCGACTCCTTTCAATATCACGCCAAGAAAGTCCTTGTCCGTCTTCAGCAATCCTTGCTTCATGGCGTAGCATTGCACGTGCTTTACGCCTTTCGTGTGTTGCAACAAGCTTTTCATAGAGTCGCCTATCGCTATCGGGTATTGTTCGGAAGACTGTAGAGTCATGAAATTCGCAACAGTTATATGACTTCCGAATCCTATTGCCTTATCCCTAATCGTATGCTTAAATCCCAATACCACGCACACGGATATAATCATAACAGCAAGTCCTACAGCTACTCCGATGGTAGCTATACGTACAGCAGGACGAGAAACTTTACGTCTCCCGTCACCGCTGTTATCGTTGTATATCTTTCGTGCTATGAAAAAAGGGAAGTTCATTTCTTATAGAATGTGGCCGATTCTGATAGGTTAATCTTCGTCTATGCGTCCGGGATATTCCTCAAGGGCTTTCTTTAGCACTATGAGAGCGCGCTCAAGGTCAGCCTTCTTCAATACGTATGCTATACGTACCTGGTTGATTCCGGCTCCCGGTGTTGTATAGAAACCTGATGCTGGAGCCATCATGACAGTTTCACCCTCGTAGTTAAACTCCTCTAAACACCATCGGCAGAATTTCTCAGCATCGTCAACAGGCAGTTTTGCCACGGTATAGAACGCACCCATAGGAATAGGAGAGTAAACTCCCGGTATGCGATTCAATCCGTCAATAAGGCATTTGCGACGTTCCACGTATTCGTCATACACATCTCTGTAATACTCTTCCGGAGCATCAAGTGAGGCCTCTGCTACAATCTGACCAATCAGTGGCGGAGACAGACGAGCCTGACAGAACTTCATAACGGCCTTGCGAATCTCTTGATTCTTTGTTATCAAGGCTCCGATACGTATTCCACACTCGGAATAACGCTTCGAAACGGAGTCGATAAGTACTACGTTCTGCTCAATTCCTTCAAGGTGGCAAGCCGATATATAAGGTGAGCCGGTATATATATATTCACGATATACCTCATCTGAGAACAAATACAAATCGTATTTCTTTACCAGATCGCGTATCTGATTCATCTCCCTGCGTGTGTAAAGATAGCCTGTCGGATTGTTTGGATTACATATCATTATGGCGCGTGTGCGTTCATTGATGAGTTCTTCAAACTTTTCTACCTTCGGAAGTGAGAATCCTTCATCGATGGTAGTTGCTATTGTACGAATCTTTGCGCCTGCCGAAATCGCAAAAGCCATATAGTTTGCGTATGCCGGTTCGGGTACGATAATTTCATCACCAGGGTTAAGGCAGCTCATAAATGCAAAGAGTACAGCCTCAGAACCTCCCGATGTGATTATTATATCATCAGCAGAGACGTTGATATTGAATTTTTTGTAATAGCCGACAAGTTTCTCTCTATAACTTTGAATTCCCTGTGATGGAGAATATTCCAGCACTTTACGGTCGATATTCTTCAATGCGTCAAGTCCGCATTGGGGGGTGGGCAGGTCTGGCTGACCAATATTTAGATGATAAACCTTTGTTCCACGTTTCTTTGCGGCCAATGCAAGAGGTGCAAGTTTTCTAATTGGCGACTCTGGCATTTCAAGTCCGCGTACTGATATTTCGGGCATAATATGAAAATTGAATAGTATTCTAAGGTGCAAAATTAATAAATAAACCGCATTATAAGGCAGGATAGTCCGTTTTTTTCAGTTTTTTTGATATTGTCAGCCTTTGTTTGGTATGTTACGAGTTTAAATAAATATGCTATTGATAGCTATAAATTACAATGAAAATAGTAACTTTGCACATTGAAAACTAAAAAATAATTTATATGAGAAGTAGAACTGCAAGTTGGTTTGAGACCAAAATCCGTTATGATAAGACCATGGAAGATGGCCAAAACAAGAAAGTAATAGAACTGTATGTTGTTGATGCATTGAGCTTTGGCGAGGCTGAGGCAAGCATAACAGAAGAGATGTCGGCGTATATAAGCGGAGAGTTCGAGGTGAAGTCTATCGTTCCGGCAAGCTATGGGGAGATTTTCTTCAGCGAGAATGCCAACGACGACCGTTGGTATAAGACAAAACTCCAGTTTATCACTCTTGACGATAAAACGGGAAAGGAAAAACGTTCAAGCGTTTACTATCTTGTTCAAGCAGGTTCTTTGAATGGAGCAGTCAAGAATATCGACGAAGTGATGGGTGGAACTATGATAGACTATGTGATAGCGTCTATAAATGAAACTCAGATAATGGATGTCTTTGAGCATAAGGCAAAGACAACCGGCAATAAGAACGATAAGCCTGAATATGAGGAGATGGGCTGATGAATGTTGATGTAGCAAAGAATCTGCATGAGGTACTTGGCAACTTACCGGAAGATGTCAGATTGGTTGCAATCAGCAAGTACCATCCCAACGAATATATCGAGGCGGCATACGCTGAAGGACAGCGTGTGTTTGGTGAGAGCCATGAGCAGGAACTGAGCAAGAAGATGGCGACTCTTCCAAAGGATATCAAATGGCATTTCATTGGGCATCTGCAAACTAACAAGGTGAAATATATCGCTCCATATATTACGATGATTGAGGCGGTGGACTCTTTAAAGCTCCTGAAGGAGATAAACAAGCAGGCTGCAAAGCACAATCGTGTGATAAACGTGTTGTTGGAGTTGCACATTGCGCAGGAAGCCACGAAGTATGGATTTACTCTCGATGCTTGTCGCGAATTGCTTGAAGATGGGGAATGGCGCGAAATGGACAACGTCAGAATCTGTGGACTTATGATGATGGCTTCGTTTACAGACAATGAGGAGCAGATAAGGAAGGAGTTTATGACGGCTGCCGATTTCTTTGATGAGATAAAGAACCGCTATTTTGCTGCCGATGACAGTTTTTGCGAACGCTCGTGGGGCATGAGTGATGATTATAAGATTGCTGTTCAGTGCCGCAGCACAATGGTAAGAGTGGGTACAACTATATTCGGAGAGCGCGTTTATTAAACAAGTGCGCAGTACTAAGCCTGAATTACTTTAGTACTAAGGCCGAAATACTTGAGTAATCAGACCCGAATTACTCCTGTACTAAGCCCGAATTACTTCAGTACTAAAGCCGAATTACTCGAGTATTGAGCCATAGTACTATGCTATTAGTCTTTTCCTTATAAAACATAAAGGTTCATCCGACATTTCGAGTGATAGTATGAATTAAAAAGAAGAAAACCGCTGAA
>ENA-ORRE01000072-ORRE01000072.1-human-gut-metagenome-genome-assembly--contig:-NODE-72-length-73737-cov-44.743954_pt1 | contig 73737 bp, 65 predicted proteins | sample MGYA00242171_ERZ509126 | MGnify/ENA primary metagenome ERZ509126 (study PRJEB26280, sample SAMEA2338648) | human gut metagenome | biome: human gut; feature: human-associated habitat; material: faeces... | reverse complement strand
AAGGACCCGTATCTTCTCCTGAAGCCTTGCACGGTTCTTCTCAACGCTCTTGCGCCATACAAAGGTGTACTTGTTGGCTTTGGACTCTATCTTCGTGCCGTCGACATACTCCACATCGAGCGTGATGAAGCCCCGTTCGGCCAACAGCAGCACTACCTGTGTGAAGATGTCGTTGATTTCTTTCTTCACGCGGTTGCGGAAACGGTTGATGGTCACGAAGTCGGGACGTTCCTGCGACGCAAGCCAGATATAATGGATGTCGCGCTGTATGACTTTCTCTATCTTGCGGCATGAGTAGATGTTGTTCATGTAGGCATAGAGAATCACCTTGAGCATCATCTTTGGATGGTACGCGCAACGGCCACGCTCACGGTACAGTTTTTTGAATCCACTGAGGTCAAGGCCCTCGACAACAGCGTCAACGATGCGTACCGGGTCGTTTTCTGATATATCTTCATTCGGATTCAGAAGAAAAAACAACCAGTCCTTGTTACTGTAAGATTTTGTATGTAAATTTGTAGACATTTAATTTGTTTTTATGTCGCGAAGTTACAAAAACTTTCTGACATGACAAAGCCCCGGCTTGCGAAAGTCAGGGCTTTGCTTTATGTTTTACACCATATAAAAAAAAAGAGGCTGCGCCTATTTTGACACAGCACCTACAAGTAAAATTTACCCATAACTTTTAATTTATTAAATTTATAGTTTAATAATTCTCCTTGCCAAGCTCGGAGATTTGTCATCTAAAATGGTTGTCCAACACTTGGCATATCTAAGCCACTTGTTAAGCCATCCATCATATTATCATCTAAAGGATTCTCAAAGAATCTTCTGCTAGCCATATCTACATTCAATACAGCATCTCCTGTATAGCCTAATCTGTTCTTGTCTACAATAATCAATGCGACATTATGCATGTCATTACCTTTTTCGTCTTGGTAGATACGATAATATTCAGGTCTATGCACAAAGCAAACCACATCACTATCATCGCAAATAGTTCCGCTATCTCTTAAGTCCGTCAAGACAGGTCGATGTTCAAAACGCTTTTCGCCCTCAGAATTTCTATTCAACTGAGAAATCAACACTATTGTAATGTTGAACTCTTTTGCCAAGGCTTTTAATCTCCTCGTTATATAGTTCAACTCCAAGTATCTGTTTTCAGTGAACCCAGTCTTTGCAAAAATCAATTGTAGATAGTCGATGAAAACGACCTTTACTTGATGTTCTTGTACCAATTCTTCGACAGTTTTACAAATGTCATCTATAGTGTAAGTTGATTTTGTATCCAGATAAACTGGTGCATTTGCTATTCTAGATAATCCCTTATCCATTTTTTCCATTCCTCTGCAACCAGTTGACCACTAAGCAATCCTCTATACTTTATGTTAAGCGTACATGCAATAAGCATATTGGTACATAACTGCTCTGTGCTCTCTAATGAAATATACAGCGAGGGAATATTCTTTTCAATAGTGAGATTCTTCAACAAGTTAAAGGCAAAAGCTGTTTTGCCTATACCAGTTCGTCCTCCTATAGTGACAAGAGTACCTTCTACAAGTCCACCAAGAACTTCATCAAGTCTTTCAAAACCTGTTGACAATCCAATCAGATGGTCAAGGGTTGCCTCCTGTATTCTTTTTGCTGAATTGTATATGGTTTCTTTTATTTCTTTCATGCTTTTCTTAATTTATATCACCTCACTTACGCTCACCTCATCCATAATCTTGCGCCACAAGTCCTTGGTCATGGCGATAGTAGGGGATACGCTGAATTTATATTGCTTGCCAATAGAACGTAAGTTGTACACCACATTATGGCGACTTCGTTTTATTTGTTCTGTTTCATCTGCATTTCCTTCCTTGGTGATGATTGGGAATATATACTCTGTGTCTGAGGTATATTTGTCAGCTATTTGCTGCATTGCCTTGTCCCCTTTGATAGTGACAGCAGGACTGTTGTATGATGTATGGGAAATGCAAGTGAGCATTCCGTCTTTAACGTTAGATTTCTTCAGATAGGCTATATCCACATAGTTCATGCCTCTTGCATAAAGTGAGAACAGGAACATGTCTCGTGCGAAATCTTGCGACCTGTTAAGATCGAGAGTTTGCAAATAGCGCAACTCGGCTATCGAGGGAAACTGTTGGGTGGCAAGTTTTGGCGATGGTTTCTTGTTTACCAAGCGAAAAATGTCTTGCTCTTGTATTTTGCCTCTTTTTACAGCTTGCTTATAGAATGCACACAATTGCGACAGGTAAAAAGCGGTTGTAGAAGCCGACAGCCCCTGTGTTTTCAGCCATGTCTCGTAGTCCAGAACAAACAAATCGTCCCATTTGTCCATAGGTGTGGGATTGTCGCCCATAAACATCAATAGGCGATTGGCTGAATACTTGCGTGTTTCAGCGGTATGCTTTCTACCTTCTTTCGTAAGCTCGTCGATGATAATGTTTACAAAAGTTGCGAAATCGGTCATGGTATGATGTATGAATCTTTAGAACAGATAATCATATTGCGAAAAGATTCTTTGATAATCATTCTCATATCTGGTCTTGTCGTTAGGACTGATATGAGAACTTTTAATAATCTGTTCCATTTCTTGGAGTACCTTACCTCCTTCACACATGATGGGGTCAAGGTGCTCCTTGAACTGTTCTACAAAGGGCGCATAGTAGTAGTTTATCTCCTCGATGATAAAGGAAAAGATGTTCCATGTATCATTGATATTGATACGGTTATGCGCCAACTCGTCCAAGGCGTACTTTCTCAGATAGTCGATGTTTTCTGCCTGCAACGCCACTTCCTTGTCATCTTTCACAGGATGGAAATAGCGGTCTATCAGTACTTGCCGCTCCTGCAGGTTACGCTGGTAGAAGATTTCCTCGTTGGCAAGACGAGACTTGCCTTGCTCCACTTCCTCAAAATGCTCAGCATGCACACCGCTGATGGCTACGCTCAGTCCACCTACATCCATCACTAAGCGGCGATCTCGGTCAATACGAATGATGTAGCCTTCCAATCCAGCCATCTCACCTTTGGTGATACGGAGGAGAATGCGGTTGCGAGCATAATAATGATAAGGGTGGAGAAGGAAACGGATGCGCTCAGGAGAGGTCTCCGTGACACGCATGAATGGTTGCATCTGTGAGTCGGGTATCTCTGCCACCTTGCCTGTGCTACAATTCTTACACAAACGGGCGTTAGGGAAGTACTCATCGAGATAGGCTTGTATTTCTACGGGAGAACCTTGGAAGAAGACCAGACCGCTGACGGTCGGCACTTCCTGGTGCTGCACCTTTTGCTTGCCCAATTTCTTGAAATAACGCACGGTCTTATGCACAAAATAGGTTATCTTGTCCTTCTCCAACCATTCTTCCATCTTCATCACTTTACTGTTATGGACGAAGATGTAAGACCATGTTGTTCCATCCGATTGACGGCACTTCTTTATCGCAGAACCAGTCTTTGTGTCTGGCTCCGTAACGTAGTTGCCCTTTGAAGAAACAAGTTTCTCGTCGGCTGTAGAAAAAGAACTCGTACCATCCGGTTTCATAAATCCTGTTCTACTTTATGTCCTCAGCTACAACCATACATGATGGTTGTGAAAGCCTAGTCAATTTGTTATTGTTGTGCATAATCTTAATCGTATATATGAGTGCTTGGCATACATCATCTGCATATGTATCTTTATCTTACATTTGTCGCACACTCTTATGGTAAGAGATACAACTTGACGCAAAAATACGAAAAATAGTTGGATTACGTGTCAGATTTTATCTTTTTCTGTATGTCATCCCCCAAAATTGTCCGTTTAAAATTGTCCGTTCCTGAAAGAGGTTGACTCGGTTTAGGATGTTTACTGTTGGTGGTTTACTCTTTGTCTGAGTGGGGTTGACTAACCGGGTCCTATCCCTGGGCGGAGTTGACTGAGGGCGTAGCCCGAAGGCAACGTAGCCCAGGGATAGGGGCAAAGTTACAAAAAATTTTTTAACCCGGAACTCTGGCCCGGTCGTTCTTCCCCGAGCGGTCTGCCGTCATCGCGTCAATGGCACGCTCGCGGTAGCTTATCCATTGCCTCTTGAAACGGCCGGTCTCTGCTGCAGCCTCTGCCGGTGTACGCATTTCAATGCTGAGATGAGGCCACTCGTAGTTATAGAACCTGACAGCTCTCCGCAGGGCCTCTCTCACTTGGTCTATGTCTGTGAAAACCATATCTTTGAATAGCTCATTTTTAAGCGTGTTGTTTATGCGTTCCGCCTCGGCGTTGTCTTTGGGGTTGCCGCTTTCGGTCATACTTATCATTACTTTATGTTTGCGTAACTCTGTGACATAGTCGGAACAGGTGTATTGGACGCCTCTGTCGCTGTGATGGATTGTTTTGGACAAGTCAACTTCATGCGCGTTAAGGAGTTTTATCGCCTCCGACAATGCTTCCATCGGGTATCTGGCCTCAAGGGTCATGCCGACACTGCTGCCGAGTATCATCTTGCTGTAGGAGTCCATCAGCAGGCTGACATAGCAGAATCTGTGCTGACCGTCATTGCTCTCCAAGGGGATATAAGTGATGTCGCCGACGATAATCTCACCCAAGCGCGCAGGTATGAGTTCTTTCACAATATTGGGATACGTCGGATTGTCGTGGCGGGAGTCTGTTGTACGCACTCTGCGTCGGCGGCGTATCTTAAATCCATATCGGTCAAAGATGTCGCAGAAGCGGTCGCGGCCTATACGGTCGCGGTCCGGGAACGTGCGGCAGTACATTGCCCATACCTTCATCCCTCCGATGCCGGGATCCTTGGCCTTGACTTCCCGGATGAACTGTACGGCAAACTCTTCCAGAGACATACGTCGCAGATCTATGTCGCAGTCATGCTTGTAATAAGCCTGCTTGCTCTTACCAAACAGCCCGCACAGTTCGGTGACCGTAAAGGCCTCCGAACGATGTGCGTGCAGGCGTTTCACTGTTTGGTGCCAGCTTTTTTTCTTACCTGGATATTGAACATTTCCTCGGCTACGTCAATCATCGTGTCAAGAGCTTCGGAGCGCATTTTCTCATAACGCAACTCCTTCTTCAGACGGGTGATTTCCGCACGCAGGGCATCGTAATCTTCGGCGCTGACGTCTTTCTTCTTTTTACGCATAATCGGTGTCTGTGGAAGTTCTGACGCAAAGTTACGAATAATATATTCAACCGTGCGCCATTGAACACCATTTACTTCTGCTATTTCTCCATAGCTCATGTCTGTCTCGGCGTAAAGCCTGAGAACTTCCTCGCGGATTGCCTGCCGCTTTTGTCTCGGCAGACTTTGAAATTTGATCATTCTTTTGACTCTTTTATGAGTCAACTTTTTTCAGGGCAAGACACATTAAGCATTTTCGAGATAGGTTGCCGAAGCAATATGGAGGACTGTATTTATCCAGCGTATGGAGAAGCTACGGACAAAGACAGGCTGTTTATCCTGTGCGACGGTATGGGAGGACATGAGAATGGCGAAGTGGCAAGCGGTATTGTCTGTAGGGTGATGGCAGACTATATACAGAACCATTCTAAGGGTTTTATTACGGATGAAACTATAAAAGCCGCGCTCAATGACGCCATAGAAAATCTGGACAAGGAGGACAACGGAGCCTCGCGCAAGATGGGAACCACGATGACGTTGCTCTACTTCCATCGTGGCGGTTGCATTGCTGCACACATCGGCGATAGCCGCATATATCATATCCGTCCGAAGAATAGCCGGATAATGTATAAGTCGCGCGACCACTCGCTTGTATACGACCTCTATATGGCGGGCGAGATAGACAAGGAGGAAATGGCTACGTACAGCCGAAAGAATGTTATAACCCGTGCAATAATGCCTAATCAGGACGAATGTCCGAAGACAGACATCGTGCATATAACCGACATTAAAGCCGGAGACATATTCTATATGTGCTCAGACGGTATGCTGGAGCAGATGGGCGATGAAGAACTTGTGGATGTACTTTGCTGTGATATGTCGTGGGACGAGAAAAGAGAACAACTCATAGAACTGACCAAAGACAATAAGGACAACCATTCGGCATATATAATAAGTATAACAGAAGTCGTAAAGGAAGAAGGCGATGAGGCTCTTTGTGACGATGAGGCGACATCTAAGAGCAACGCTGTTTATTTAGAAACACAGAGAGACGGTGCTTCTGATGTTTGTGTAGTAAGTACAACGAGCGATAAAACTTGGATATTGGAAACTGTAGAAAAAGAGGAAACCATCCATAATGCCATGAGACGGACATTATGGGTGGTTTTTATTGTCGTGATGATTGCCGTTTTTCTTATAGTGGCTCTTACGAAGTAGAAGCATCATTTGTTGAGGATAGTCTTCTCAATCACCTTTGGGAAATGCGCCATTTCGAGTACGTGAATCTTGTCGGCGATGTCGTCGGGAGAATAGTTTGAGCCGATGGCAGTCTTGAATTGGGCGATGATTTCGCCACGGTCGTATTCCTCAGTGACCCAGTGGATGGTGATTCCGCTTTCTGTTTCGCCTGCCGCTTTCACTGCTTCATGCACATGATGACCGTACATTCCTTTGCCTCCGTACTTAGGAAGCAGTGCAGGATGGATGTTGACGATGGCCCGATCGTATGCTTTCAGTAGATAACCGGGTATCAGTACGAGGAAGCCGGCAAGCACAATGAAGTCCACTTTGTGTTCCTTCATGATAGGCATGACAGTGTCTTCATTCTTGAAATCCTTTCTGCTGACATACGCTGTGGGTACTCCGAGCGATTGGGCACGTTGCAGTACCTTTGCTTCGGGATTGTTGCAAAGTACGAGACTGATGTTTATGTCGTGGGAGTCCTTGAAATATCGAATGATATTCTCGCAGTTAGACCCGTTGCCGGAGGCGAAAATCGCAATGTTGGTCATTTGTTTTCTTATTTTTATTAAAAGTAATCAGGAGACAGGAGTTCGGGAGTTCAGACAATAGCATTTTAGTTGACGGGTTGCTACCTTTTTATATTATATGATATATAAGCTATTGGATTTTTCTCTTTTCATTCTTTACTCAAATAAGGAATTTCTCTCCCATCCCTTCTCTAAAAGGCTATTATATCTCACCATTCCCTGTCATCGTCGTCATCAAAGTCGTCGAATCCGAACATTACAGGCTCAACGAAGGCATCCATCTGCCTGCGGTCTTTCTTCGTTGGGCGTCCTGTGCCACGTGCCCGGTCCACAAACCCGCTTATACGGCTCATCTCCAACAGTTCGTATTGTTTGGGATCGGTTACGTTCTCGTATATTTCAGGAATGAATTTTGCGCCCACCCGCTGCTCAATAGTCTTCAGAATCTTGAACGAGTAAGTAACCGGCGGCTTCTTCACGTTTACCGTTTCGCCAGCCTTTACGGTGTGCGAAGGCTTCACGTTCACGCCTTTTATCGTTACGCGACCGTTTTTGCACGCATCGGCGGCTATCGACCGGGTTTTGAAAATGCGTGCCGCCCAAAGCCATTTGTCTATTCTTGCTACCTCTGCCATTATGCTTTTGTTGTTATTCTACGGAGTAAAAGAGAGTGATAGGGGAGGATATGGCACTCCTTACTCAGTTTCCTTAGCTGTCGGAACTGCGGGTTTCTTACCTTTCTTGTTATACTGATTCATCGTGATATCGATGCCGGCAAGCACGAAGCTGCGAATAATCTCCACGGCGGTGTCGATACTTGGTTGCAGCACCCGCATATCGTCATCGCTGTATTTGCCCAATACCCAGTCCACCTGGCGCCCCTGTGGATAGTCGTTTCCTATGCCCATACGTAAACGGGCATACTGTTGACCGATGAGTTGCTGTATGTGTCCCAACCCGTTATGTCCACCGTTGCTGCCGTTTCCTTTGAGTCGGAACGCTCCGAGCGGCAGAGCCACGTCATCGCTGATAACGAGCAGACGGCTCTGGTCGATGTTCTCTTTGTTCAACCAGTAGCGCACGGCATTGCCACTGAGGTTCATATACGTTGTCGGTTTCAGCAGAATCACCTTTCTTCCTTTCAGGCTTGTCTCTGCGATATAGCCATAACGCTTGTCCTCAAAAACAATATTGGACGCCTTAGCAAAAGCGTCCAATACCATAAATCCTGTATTGTGCCGGGTCTCGGCATATTCGTTGCCGGGATTTCCCAGTCCACAAATCAAATATTTGTCCATTCCTTAGATTATCCGTTAGCAGCGGCAGCAGCGGCAGCCGACTTAGACGCACGTGTAGTCTTGATAGAACATACGACTACTTCTGCCGGTGTTGCGATTTCGAGACCCTCAAAGCTCAACTCGCCAACCTTGATACTCTTGCCGAGCTGAAGGTTTGTGACGTCGATATCGAGGTGCTCTGGAATTGCCTGATAAGGAGCAGTAACGTTGATTTTGCGGATAGAGAGATTGATACGGCCACCATCGCGCACACCCTGAGCAAGACCGTTGAGCTTAACAGGAATACCTATTGTGATAGGCTTCTGGTCGTTAACCTCATAGAAGTCAATGTGAAGCAGAGCGTCTGATACCGGATCAAACTGCAATTCTTTCATGATGGCTGTGTGGCTCTCTCCGTCGATGATGAGATTGATAACGTAGATGTGTGGAGTGTAAACGATTTTGCGGAGTTCGTTTGCAGCTACTGCAAATGACAATGCCTCTGGAAGACCGTTTTCACCTTTCTTCTCACCATAAAGGTTACATGGAACCAAACCTTCTTTGCGGAGAGCTTTTGTTGCTTTCTTGCCTACGTCAGTACGTTTCTGACCTGTTACGTTAATTTCTTTCATGATTAAATGTTGTGTTACTCTAAATTAAGTGTTTAATTAGTATGCTTAATTCACCATCACACGATACTTGATGTGCTCAGTGTTTCAAAAAGCGCTGCAAAGTTACATCTTTTCCGTGAAACAACAAAGATAAACAGCTAAAAACATAGAAAAAGCCTTGTAAATCTTGCACATATAATGTTTTTTGTCTAATTTTGCATCTTGTAATAAACAAAGAAACACGACTATAAGGATATGATTAATAGGGAATTAATTAGAATTAAGGTAGTCCAGTTAACCTACGCATACTATCAAAACGGCAACAAGAACATTGATAATGCTGAGAAAGAATTGCTTTTCAGTCTGTCCAAAGCGTATGATATGTATAATTATCTGCTCGGACTGATTGTTGCAATAAAGAACGAAGAGTGCCGCCGTATAGAAATCGGGATGACAAGAGCAAAGCGTGAGGGAACAGAAGAGCCTTCGCAGAAGTTTGTTTGCAACAAGTTTGCATTGCAACTTGAAGATAACATTCAATTATCTGAGTTCCTTGATATTCAGAATCTGACTTGGGATGATAATATCGAAGTGGTGCGCAAACTCTGCGATCGCATTGAGGAAAGCCAGATTTACAAGGATTATATGGCTGATACGGATGATTCTTACGAGGCAGACCGTGAAATTTGGCGTAAGATTTATCGCACCTTGATTCAAGACAATGAGGATTTGGACGAGCTTTTTGAGGAGAAAAGCCTTTATTGGAACGACGATAAGCAGATTATCGACACGTTCGTCCTGAAGACAATCAAGCGTTTCGACCCGAAAAACAAGTCAAAGCAGGAGCTTCTGCCCGAATACAAGGACGAGGAAGACAGGGAGTTCGCGTGCAAATTGTTCCGTTCTACGATTTTGAATGCAGACACCTACCAGCGTTACATGAGTGAGACATCGCGTAATTGGGACTTCTCCCGACTTGCGTATATGGACATTGTGATAATGCAGATAGCCATTGCAGAGATGCTTACATTCCCGAACATTCCGGTAAACGTTACAATCAATGAATATGTAGACCTCGCAAAAGTTTATAGCACCATGAAGAGTGGCGGTTATATCAACGGAATGCTTGATGCCATTGCGCGTCATCTCATCTCGACAGGCAAGATGATAAAAGCCATAGGAGAGCCACGCGCACCGCGGACAATAGACACCGAGGAGGCGGAATAGGCAAGTGGCGATGGTCGGAGCAATATGTTAGAAAGATGAGCATAAACGAATATAATATATAATAAGGTATGAATACATCAATTTTATTAGTAGCGCAGCAGTCGCAACAGGGTGGTATGATGTCAATGTTCGTCATGATGGCATTGATATTCGTAGTCATGTGGTTCTTTATGATACGTCCGCAGCAGAAGAAGCAGAAAGAGATTCGCGCTTTCCAGAACTCGCTTCAGGAAGGAACGAAGGTCGTTACAGGCGGTGGAATCTATGGAACAGTTAAGCACATCGACCTTGCTGCAAACGTAATAGAGGTGGAAATTGCCAAAGGAACAGTAATCCGTGTAGACAAAGGATATGTTTTTGCGGATGCGGCAGCTTCACAAATGCAGCAGGCCCAGGCCAAATAATCGAAGTCTTTTTCCAAGAAACGAATCGACAAACCAAAGGCAGGACACTCCCGACAGTTCTGCCTTATAATAAAAGGTGGGGCAGAATATAGTTGCTCGCTTATAGATGAAGGAAAACAAACAACTTCACGTAGTGGATATAATCAGGAATTTCTTGTTCTCTGTGGTGAACAAGCAGTTCCTGATTTTTTTGTTTTTTCTCGCTTTTAGTGGCATTTTCTGGCTCTTGATGGCGTTGAACGAGACCTATGAGAGAGAGTTTTCCGTGGAGTTGCGTATGTCGAATGTTCCCCAAAACGTTGTCGTTACAAACGATATGCCGTCGACCGTGCGTGTAACCATACGCGACAAGGGCTACATGATACTTGCATATACGTATGGCGATGTGTTACGGCCGCTTTGGATAGACTTCCCCACATACTCCAACGGCAAGGACTACGGTCTCGTACCAATCCCCGACCTTGTCAAACAGCTTTATCAGAAGCTCTATAAGTCGTCTAAGGTGGTGAGCATGAAGCCCGACAAGGTGGAGTTCTATTACAATTTCGGAACTAAAAAGAAGTTTCCCGTGCGTGTTGCTGGAGTCATAAAGCCTGGCGGAAGCTACTATCTGTCTTATCTGAGGTTCACCCCCGACAGCGTTACGGTGTATGGAACGCCTGCTGTTCTCGATAGCATAAGAGCAGTATACACCACGCGTCAGCACATAACCAACTTCAGCGACACAATGACTGTGAATGCAACTTTGGCAAAGATTCGCGGAACGAAGATTGTACCCGACTCCGTTCGCATGAAACTCTATCCCGACGTACTCACCGAAGAGACTGTCGAGGTGCCAATCGAGGCTGTGAATATGCCGGAAGGAACCGCTCTGCGCACGTTCCCGTCGAAGGTTCCTGTGCGTTTCGTCGTAGGAGCCAACCATCTGAAGAATATGCCTAAGAACGTTACAACTAAGGACTTGTTGCCTACGGGATTCCGCGTGGTGGCTAATTATAACACCATCATTGCCAATCCGTCGGACAAATGCCATCTCACGCTGGTTGCGACGCCGGAGCGGGTACGCAACGCGCGGCTTGATATAGCCGAAGTCGACTACCTTATAGAAAAATAATAGCCCGCTATGAAAGTTGCGATAACAGGTGGCATTGGTGTGGGAAAGTCTTTCGTCTGCGAGAGATTGCGCCTCCGTGGCATTGAAGTCTACGACTGTGATGCCGCCGCCAAGCGTTTGATGCGCACTTCACATGAATTGCAAAAGGAGTTGCAGGCACTCGTCGGAGTTGATGTCTTCGTCGATGGAATATTGCAAAAGGCGGTGTTGGCAAAGTATATACTCAGCAGCGAAGCTAATGCGCTGGCCGTAGACGATATTATCCATCCCGCCGTGGCACGCGATTTCGAGACTTCCGGTTGCGACTGGATAGAGTCGGCGATATATTTCGACAGCGGTTTCTACCGTCGTGTGAAGATTGACAAGGTCGTCTGTGTAACAGCACCACTCGAGGTCCGCATCTCAAGGATTATGAGCCGCGACAGCATCAGCCGTGAGAAAGCACTCGAATGGATAGCACGCCAACTACCGCAAGAGGAGGTCGTGCGGCGTAGCGACTATGAGATTGTGAATGACGGACAGACCGACATTGATGCTAAAGTAGCGCAGATACTTGAGATAATAAGTACAAAATAAAATAATAAAATAACAATTTAATCAAGAAAACAACAAAAATAATATTATGTTACAGACAATTCTTTCAATCGCAGGCAAGCCGGGACTCTACAAGCTGGTGAGCCGTGGTAAGATGAATTTGATAGTTGAGGCTCTCGACGAGACCCACAAACGCCTTCCTGCATTCGCTACCGACCGCGTAACGAGCCTTGCAGACATCGCGATGTTCACTGATTCTGAGGATATGCCGTTGGCAAAAGTGCTTGCTAAGGTGAGCGAAAAAGAAGATGGAAAGACGGCTTCAATCAACTGGCGCAAGGCTTCCGCTAATGAACTGAACGACTATTTTGCAGAGGTTCTGCCCACTTATGACCGCGACCGCGTGCACGTTGGCGACATCAAGAAGCTCATCCAGTGGTATAATATCCTCATCAAGAACGGTATTACCAACTTTGAAGAGGAGATGAAGCCTACCGAGGGCGACAATATCGACGACAGAATGACACAGGAATAAGGCCTTGCTGCCCCCGTGAGGGAATTCTTAAAGAGGAGAGGGGAGAGAGGAGAGGGAAGAGAGAATACTGTTGTATGTGTGGATATAATAATGGTTCTAATACAACGAACACGAAGAAAGACATATATCTCTCCCCTCTCCTCTCTCTCCTCTCCTCTTTGATACTTTCAGAACTCATTTCCTTGACGGGTATCAACAAATGAAGCCATTAATGGAGAAATAACGTAGAATAGTTGTTGGGTATCAGATAAAACCATAACTTTGCATCGTAGAATTAAGGATAACATATAAAGAACGAGACAATACGGTCTCATTAAAAAGAAGAAAGGTAAAAAGATTATGGTAACATTAGGTATTTTATTGATTATTGCAGCAACAGTTGCCAACGCAATGTTCTTGGGTCATAAGATTGACTTGAAGAAATAAGCTGCTCATGCGGGCAGAATTTTTGGCCCGAAGAAAAGAGACGAACAGAATTTTAACTATTGATTAAAAAGAAAAAAGGATTAAGTGATGCAGATATTCAGTATCGTAACATTGGCAACGGCAGCATTTGCAGTAGTTACTATTTGCGGAATGCTTGTAGCCTTGCACACAAACAAGTAAGATTTATAGGTTTCAAGATAGTTATAGCTAAAGAAAGTCCGATACTCCTCGTTGGGTATCGGACTTCTTTTTTATCCATGTCATTTTGCCTTTGTTTCTTTGCCGGGACATTACAAAACCCTTGTAACGTGATTACAGAGGTCTTGTAATGAGATTACAGAGGTCTTGTAACCTCGTCCCGGTATGCAGGCAGCAGTCTTTTGGAGGCTGCATTTTGCCACGTTTTCTTTTTATTTGAAGTAGTAAAGGAACGACGCAATGCCTTCGAGAGCCGGCTTACGCTGTCCTTCGATTTCTATTTTGAACTCGATTTCGGCCTTGCAGATGCCGCGAAGGTTCTGAATGTTATGCAGTTTCGTAGCCAGACGCACGCGCGAACCCGTTATCACCGGCTGTCCGAAGCGCATCTTGTCCATGCCGTAATTGACGAGCATCTTGATGTTGTTCACCTCGATTATCTGCTCCCACATATATGGCAGGAGTGAAAGCGTCAGATACCCGTGCGCTATTGTCGACTGATACTGGCTCTCTTTCTTAGCGCGTTCCACGTCAACGTGTATCCACTGATGGTCGAGAGTCGCGTCCGCGAAGAGGTTGATGCGGTCCTGATCCACCTGCAACCATTCCGAACATCCTAATTCCTTGCCCAGATACGCGGCAAATTCGTCGTAAGAGTTTACAATAAGTTTTTCCATTTCTTTTTTCCTTTTTATGTATTTATGTTCTTTATTTTCCTTGTTTTTGAGGCCATTACTTTGTCGAATCAATCACGGTTCGCCGACCTTAGCGAGATAATCCGACTTACAAAAGTAATAATTTTTTCCGAATAGGCGTTGCTGTTCCATGATATTGTTATATACGCCGATACTCAATGGCATTCTTAAAACAGCAATCACTTACCTTTCCATCCACATTTCCTGCTCCCTGTCGTCCATCTTTTCGATGGCGTATCGCAGCGTTGTGCGTGCCATCCGGCTAACGTTTAGGTCGAGATAATCACGCAGAAGGTCGATGTTTCGCTTGCCCACTTCGCGCAACAGCCATCCCACAGCCTTGTGGATGAGGTCGTGAGGGTGGGAGAGGAGCTTGTCGGCGATGCGGAAAGTCTCGTCGAAACGGTCGGCACGGACGAGCGAAAGATTAGAAACGATGGCTATCCTCTGCTCCCAAAGGTTTGTGCTTTCGGCCAAACGGTCGAGGACTTGACTCGAAGGCATACTCCCGTCGGGCAGCGGATGGAGCAGATAATTGCCGATGACATACTCGCATGACAGATCCACCAAGTCCCAGTTGTTGGCCTGTTTGGCGTGTCTGAGATAGAAATCCGTGAGCAGTTGCCGTCTCTCCGCCTTAGCTTTCGGGGCGGTGTCGCCTGTCTTGGGCAGTGCCGCCTTCATCTCCTCCACGATGAGCAGCAGTCCGCACAGCCTCACCTCATGCCATTCAGAATATAATAGCTTCTCTATCTCCTCGAGGCTGACGTCCCCTTTCGCCTCCTTCACCACCGCCCGCGTCTGCGGGACACGCAGTCCGATGAACCTGTCGCCTTCGCCATACTCCCCTTTTCCCGTCTTGAAGAATCGGCACAACACCTCCCGTTGTTTCTCGTCGGACATGGAGAGCAGCGTCTCCGTTATATCTTTCGCTGTCGTCATACGCTTGTTAATTAAACTCGTTTTCATATCGCAAAATTACGGATTTATTTCCTTACGCAATCAGACTTATGATTATAAAATCAAAACAAAAGTATAGAAGGCCTCTTAATCCCCCGCGGGGGAAGGTCCGACAGGTAGAAAAAAAGATGTATTATCGGTTTGACGATAAGAACCGATCTAAGCTGTGCAGTACTAAGCCCGAAATACTCGAGTACTACACCCGAAATACTCCAGTAATCAAGCCCAAATTACTCGAGTACTGCACCTGAAATACTCCAGTACTGCACCTGAATTACTCGAGTATCCATAAATTAGGACTAAAATATGACTAATTATAACGGTCAAATGGAATTATAACTTAAAAAGTAGTCAAATCCTTGATTCAATCAAGAAATTTGGTTACTTTTGTATCAGAGTTGTTTGATAAAAACAGTGCAAACTGAGAGCAGAATAAAATTTGTTTTAATTCGCTCAAAGACCTTGAAATAACCACGAAGCTACATGAAAAGAACAATCATCTTATTACTGCTAAGCATCACACTCTCGGCAAATGTCTTCGCTTTTTCGCCCGACATCAACGGCCGTTTCCAATATATAGGTACGCGAAACGGACTGCCCGACGGACAAATCTCATATCTTATGACCGACCATCGTGGCACTTTATGGATAGGAACAGATGCCGGACTGGCTCTGTATGACGGCTCCGGAGCCGTGAAAGTGGCCGATTGCGCAGTGTCGGAGATATGTGAAGACAGCGAAGGCAACTTGTGGATACACTCCTCCGAAGTCATCCTGCGCTACCTGCGCCATGAGCATCTCATTGAAAACGCCGAAGATTCGTTTTTCCCCTCGATTGGTATCGACAAATCACAACCCAAGTTCATCCATACAGACAGTGCGGGACGGCTGTGGACTCTCACGGAGAAAGCCCTCTACTGCTACGATTTCGTCACCGGAAAACTGCGTTCCGTAACGCCGTCGCGTCGCCAATGGAACGTTATGGACTATTATTCAGTGGCCGAGAACAGCCGTTATATAATAATAGGTGGCTACGGCAACTTCCTGTGGTTCGTGGATAAGGAAACGGGGCGAACCGAAATAAGCACCATTCCGTCGGATATGACACATAAACGCCCGTGCATATACTCAGACACCAAAGGCGATTTGTGGGCTTACTCAACGCTTAGCGAACTGCTTTACAGACGAATTGGGGGGGGCATCTGGGAGAAAATAGAGCTTTCCGGCAACGGAACAAGCTCCGCCCTGACCGTATCTAACTCCATTCACCAGCTTGCTGATGACGGTAAAGGCCGTCTGTGGATAGCCACGGACCATCGCGGCTTGTTCTGTTACGACATAAACAAGGGCAAGATAACGCAGCATATAATGTCCAACGGAGAGTGGGGCGACATGGCCGAGAACAACATCAATGCGCTGACGGCAGACCAGAATGGCAACCTTTGGCTTGGACATTACAAGCGGGGAATATCATATAGCAGTCCGGGATTCAGTATGTTCACGCGTCAGGCTAAAGAATGTGGCGACGTAAACACGCTGTTGTGCGACCGAAACGGCGTGATGTGGATCGGTACCGACGGCAACGGACTGTTCCGTTCGGCTCCGGACGGAGCCTTTGAGGCCACGCCTCTGCGCGGAATGGTGATAGCGAGCCTGCTGCAAGACCGCCGCGGGCGCGTATGGGTGGGCACTTATGGTAGCGGACTCTATTGTATCGATGGCGGAAACATAAGGAAGTATTCCGTGGAAACCGGCAATATGCCTACCAACATGGCTTGGAAGATTGTGGAAGACCGGCACGGAAACATCTGGGTTTGCTCGGCTTTCCATCCTCTTTTGCGCCTCGACCCGACATCGGGACGCTACACATATTATAATAATCCTGACGGAAGCAGTGTCTACGGACTGTCGATGACAACCGGCAAGAGCGACAACATCTATGTCGGAACGTCATACGGAGTCTACATCGTGAATGCTTCCACGGGCAGGCGGAGCAGCCATTTCGGAAACAAAGCAGGCAGCCGGAAGTTTCTTAACCAGCAGATTATGACGCTGTTCTGTGACAGTCGCGGCATACTATGGACGGGACACAACAACGGAATGACCGCATGGGACATGAAAACCGACTCTTTATGGTATTTCACCACCGAGGAACGCGGCTTGGGCAACAACCTCGTGAAGAGCATCATAGAGGATAAGAACGGCAACATCTGGGTGAGTTCGGCAGAGGGAATATCCCAAATCAGAGTGGCAGACAGGAACAAGGGCGATTTCTACGTAACCAATTTCAAGAACATCGGGGGCGAATACAATAACTATTTCAACCGGAATGCCTCTACACTGACTGTCGACGGCAAGGTGCTCTTCGGCTGTGTGGATGGCTATGTGTGCACCGTGCCGCAGATGCACAGGCAGGTTAAAGGCCGGAAACCGAAGGTGTTCTTCTCTTATATCACAGCCAACGGCCGACCTATAGACGATGAAGCCGATGAGATAAGCCTGCGCTATGACGACCATAACATCGTGTTCAGGCTGACAACCGACAATCCCGCCAACGTTGCCGAGACCCGTTATGCCTACCGTCTCGACAGCAACGACGAATGGCTGTATGTCAACAATCCGATACTTTCATTCGCATCGCTTGCTCCCGGCAGCTATACCATGAGGGTGAAAGCCTGCAACAGCGACGGCGTGTGGAGCGACGAGCACACCATCAAGATATATGTGGCTCCGCCCCTGTGGCGTTCGTCCGCCATGCTGTGCCTTTATTTCATAGCACTTGTGGCCGCGGTGATATGGATAACGGTAATGACGAAGAAGCGCAACCGCCGGAAACTGGAACGCGAGAAGTTGGAAATGGAGCAGGAAAAGAACGTGCATATTGCCGAGATGAAGCTGCGGTTCTTCACGAATGTGAGCCACGACCTGCGCACTCCGCTCACTCTCATCATCAGCCCGTTGCAAACCTTGCTGCACGAAGTGCTGCCCGAGAGCGTCATACGGCGCTTGCAGATAATGGAAAAGAACGTGAAACTGTTGCAAGAACAAATCAATACGTTGCTCGACTTCCGCCGTCTTGATGTGGGAGCGGAGCGACTTGTCATGGAGGCCGGCGACATCGTAGCCTTTGTCCGCGACAAGTGCGAGCAGTTCTCGGCGTATGCTGCCGACCGAAACATCAGCTTCTCATTCAATACCGACATTGAAAAGATGCGCATGGAGTTTGATCATGCCAAGATACATAAGATAATATACAACCTCCTTTCAAACGCTTTTAAGTACACATCCGACGGTAAATCCATCTCAGTGACGTTGCGGCGGTTGCCGGAACATATTGAAATATCGGTTGCCGACAGCGGTCCTGGCGTGGCAGACAAGGACAAGAAACTCATATTCGAGCGTTTCTATCAGTCTGCCGCGGACAAAACCGGCGGCAACAGACAACACATAACGGGCAGCGGAATAGGACTTCACATCGTGAGCGAGTATGTAAAGCTGATGAACGGCGACGTGACTGTCGTCGACGGAGTCGGTGGTGGCGCGGTGTTTGTGTGCAAACTGCCGGCGAAAGAGTTGGAAGAACTTCCTTCCGAGCCGTTGCCCGATGGCGTGCATATAGTCTCCGACAACATGGTCACTGTCCTTATTGTTGACGACAACCGGGATATGTGTGAGTTTATCGGTACTTCTCTTGCTGATAAATACAATGTGTTGATGGCTGCCAACGGTGCCGATGCGCTTGCGGTGTTGCGGAAAGAGACTGTTAGCATTGTCGTCAGCGACATCATGATGCCTGTCATGGACGGTCTGGAACTGACCCGCCGCATCAAGACCGACCTTCAGTTGTCTCACATTCCTGTGATACTGCTCACTGCAAAGACGGCGGAAGACTCGGTGATGGAGGGCTATGAGACGGGCGCGGACGATTATCTCACAAAACCGTTCAACATCGAAATGCTGAAGCTACGTATTAATAAGTTCGTTGAACTGGCACGGATGAGTCACCGGCAGTTCCGCCAACAGATAGACGTGAAGCCGAGTGAGATAACCATTACATCTATAGACGAGAAGTTTATCAAGCGCGCCATTGAGGTGGTTGAGGCTCATTTGGGCGACTCTGAGTTCTCTGTGGAGTCGCTCGGACAGGAGCTTGCCATGAATCGCGTGGCCCTTTGGAAGAAGTTACAGGCCATAACAGGCAAAGGTCCGTCGGACTTTATCCGCACTATCCGCGTGAAACGCGGTCGGCAACTGCTGGAACAAAGTCAACTGACAATCTCGGAAATAGCCTATACCGTGGGATATAATACAGTAAAAAGGTTTACCGAGAACTTCAAGGCAGAGTTTGGCATGACACCGTCGGAATATAAGAAGACAATAAAGAAGTAGGTAAGAGGGAGAAAACCGATAACCTAATGTTCCATTTTGCCCTTAAATACATTCCCTTTTGAGTCTTATTGAAAGACAGGACGATATGGCCGGCAGAAAAATATAGCTAAAACTTTTGTGCAAGAGATGCACCCTCGGAACAAATTTTAGCTATATTTTTTTGTGAAAGTAATGTGATGGAGCTTTCATAACATAACAACTGCAAAACAAAAGAGCCTCTCCGGGATAACAATAAAGCCTTTACGGCCCTTGATAAAGGCGGAATCCTGTAACATAACACCCATTTCTGCTACCGTATAACAATTCGGGTATAACAAAAACGTACCTATTTTGTAACATATCGCCTTATTGTATTAACCTCTTAAAGGTAATTTTGCATTTGAAAATCATTTACAATCTATGCATGACATATAACTGCAATCTACATACCTTATATATATAAGGGGCGGAAAAACTTCTGCCAACTGTAGTAAAAAACCAACTCATGAGATACAACATATATACATAAAACAAGAAAAAACTGCTGATAGCACATTTTAGAAATACCATAACTAAAAACAATAAAACTTTTTCAAACAATTAAAAAAACATGAAACGATGGATTTAAAGAAACGACTAAAGTGTATGGAGAGCGCACGAAACCTCTTCATTGCACTAATGCTGATCATGTTTTCCGGTAACGCATACGCTCAAAACGGTGCGTTGAAGGGAACTGTGACAAGTGCATCGGATGGCGAACCGCTGATAGGTGTCAGCGTGATCGTTAAGGGTACGTCAAAAGGCGGTGTAACCGATTATGACGGAAACTATTCTATTTCAGGTTTGAATAAGGGGGATGTAGTGGTCTTCTCTTATATTGGTTTTACGCCGAAAGAGCTGGCTTATAACGGTCAGACGGCGGTGAACATAAAGCTCGAAGAGGATAGCAAGACCCTTGAAGACGTAGTAGTGATAGGCTACGGTACCATGAAGAAGAAGCTGGTGACAGGCGCCACGACGCAAATCAAGGGCGACGACATCCAGAAACTGAACACGACAAACCCGCTTGCGGCCATGCAGGGACAGACTCCGGGCGTGAACATCACCACCACTTCCGGCCAGCCGGGTTCTTCCCTCAAAGTGTCTATCCGCGGACTCGGTACTACGGGCAACAGCGCGCCGCTCTATCTTATCGACGGCGTGGGCGGTGACATCTCCACCCTGAACCCTGCCGACATCGAAAGCATCGACATCCTGAAGGATGCTGCTTCGGCAGCAATCTACGGTGCCCAGGCAGCCAACGGTGTCGTTCTTGTTACGACGAAGAGCGGCAGGGAAGGCAAGGCTAAGGTTTCTTTCGACGCTTATATGGGTTGGCAGAACGTAGCACGCGCTCCGAAGCTCCTTAACGCTGAGCAATACAAGACCATCATGGACGAGTATGCCGTCAATACAGGCAATGCCGTCAATGACTGGGCAGGCATGAGCAGTATCTGGAACGAGGACGGCTCACCTGTGGATACCGACTGGTTTGACGCAATCACGCAGGACAACGCCATGCTGGAGAGCTATAACATAGGTATAACCGGCGGGTCAAAGGCCTCAACCTACGCCATGTCTCTCGGATATATCTATCAGGAAGGCCTCATCGGCGGCAAGGGCGTAAACGACATGAACCGCTACAACTTCCGTATAAACAGCGAGCATAAACTTTATAACGACATTATCACTATTGGAGAACACGTCAGTGTCATTTATAAAGACAAGCACGGCGTGAACGACTTCAGCGAGACGGCAAACGCAAGCGATGCCAATGTGATGTACACCGACGGTGCTTTGCGCGGTGCGCTCAGTGCTTATCCCCTTAACCCGATATATGGTCCGGACCTGTATGACACTGGTTATTTCTCAAGTTCCTACTCTGACTGGAACACAGGAACGGGCGGAAACCCTTACGGACTGATGATGCTGCGCAAGAACAAGTCGAAGAACTGGATTGTGGACGCAAACGCATATATTAATATCGAGCCAATCAAGAACCTCGTGCTGCGTTCTGTGTTCGGCGTATCATACAGCAACAACAAGGAGCGCACTTATATGCCGAAATACAGTTTCGACCAATACACAGACCATAACATGGGCGATGTGGCACAAAGCAGCGGTGACGGATACACATTGACGTGGACGAATACTGCGGCATATAGCTGGAACATCGGCGAACACGCGTTCAATGCCCTGCTTGGTATGGAAAGCTCGCGATATGACGGAGAATGGATGTATGCTGCCAACCGTGGCATGAAATTGGGCATGGACAACTGGGCTGGCGGCTGGCTGAGCAATGCCAACACCACAAAGGACAAGGCCACAGGACTCAAGAATGATCCCACACGTACGGTTTCCTATTTCGGCCGCTTGGGATGGAGCTGGAAAGAGACATACATGATTAACGCTACACTGCGTGCCGACGGAAGTTCAAGATTCGCATCCGGCCACCGCTGGGGCTACTTCCCGTCAGTAAGTGCGGGCTGGACCGTAAGCAACGAGAAATGGATGGAAAGCACACACAATGTCATGGACTTCCTGAAACTGCGCGCAAGCTGGGGACAGGTGGGCAACCAGAATGTGGCGGCATTCCAATATCTCGCCACAATAGCCTCGGACGTTTACTATAATCATGGCAGTCTGACAGATAACTATGGCTCATATCCTAAGCGTACAGCAAACGAGGAGCTGACATGGGAGACCTCAGAGCAGTTTAACGTCGGTATAGACGCACGCTTCTTCAAACGCTTGAACGTGAACCTTGACTACTACATCAAGACAACAAAGGACTGGTTAGTGGAGAGTCCGACATACGCTACGACCGGTTTCGATACCGCCCTGATAAATGGCGGAAACGTGCGCAACAGTGGTTTCGAGTTTAATCTCACATGGAACGACCGTATCGGCGACAAGTTCCAATACAATGTAGGATTCAACGGAGCATACAACAAGAACGAGGTTACAGATATACCAACGACAGACGGTATCATCCACGGTAGCGGACAGATTCTCAGTGATGACGCGACAGAGATCTTCCGCGCGCAGTCCGGGCATACTATGGGATATTTCTGGGGCTACAAGACCGCAGGCCTGTTCCAGAACGAAAAGGAAATCGAGGACTGGGCACTCGCAGGAAACGGAATCCTACAGTCTAATGTGCAGCCTGGTGATGTGAAATATGTGGATGTCAACCACGACGGAGTCATAAACGAAAAGGACAAGGTGGACTTGGGCAATGGTGTTCCGAAGTTCACGTTCGGTTTCAACTTAGGATGCAATTGGAATAATTTCGACTTCAATGTACTGCTCAGCGGTGCCACAGGCTACAAGGTATTGCAGGCATACAGAAACTACAGCAGCTATCAGAACAACTGGACAACGGCCGTGTTGCAGCGTTGGACAGGCGAGGGAACGTCGAACAGTGTCCCGCGTATATCCTCAAAGGCTTCCGGAAACTATGAGTTCTCCGACTTGTTCCTGCAGGACGGCGACTATCTGCGCATATCCAATATCACATTGGGATATGACTTCGCGCCTATGCTGAAGCAGGCGTGGCTGTCGCAGGCCCGCTTGTATGTTCAGGTTCAGAACCTCTATACATTTACAGATTATGACGGAATGGATCCTGAGGTAGGTCATGGCTACCTGTCATGGGCGTCAGGAATGGACTTCGGCTCTTATCCGCGTCCGCGTACATTCCTTGTAGGTATTAATGTTAAATTCTAATCAGACAATATAATATGAAAAGTTATATAAAAATATTTGTCGCAGGACTGATGCTCGCCACAACGGCATCTTGCGGAGACAGTTTCCTGGACACGGCTCCTGCGGGTGAGCGCACTTCCGGTTCTTCACAGACAATGGAAGAGGCACAGTCGTTGCTTACAGGATGCTATGACGGCTATCAGCAGGCATATTGCTATGGAGGTGCACATTTCCTAATCGCATCTGAACTGATGTCTGACAACTGTTTCGCCGGTGGAGGTACCGATGACAACACCAATTTCATGGCTTTAGATGAGTTTGAGCGTGGCTATGTCTCGGAAGCGGGAATGATGGAGGACTACTGGAAGGCCTATTACACTACGATAAACCGCTGCAACTCACTTATTGCAAGCGACGCCTCAACCGACTGGAAAGATGATGAGGTGACACATGGCAACGTCATAGGACAGGCGCGCGCCTTGAGGGCATTGTGCTATTTTGACCTTGTGCGCATCTACGGTAAGGTGCCGCTTCTTTCAGAACCTTCCGTGTCAAAGATAAAAGAGGCTGAACCGGCCGAGACATTCGAGCTTATCGCTTCTGACCTGAAGTTCGCCGCAGACAATATCAACTTCGGTCCTTACAACGAGGCGACATGGAATTCCATCAACAACGGCCTTATCTCCGAATGGGCGGCCAAAGCTCTGCTTGCACGCGTTTACCTGTTCTATACCGGTTATTATGGCGCACAGCTTGAGGCTGTGACGGAAAGCGAAGTCAAGGCAGGACTTGAGAGTATCATCAGCAATGGAGGTTTTGGACTGCTGGACGACTTCTCGTCTCTTTGGCCCGCTTCATCGCGTGTGGCGGCGGAAGACGGCAGTCATGCGTGGGCTATAGACAACTACGCAGGCGAGAGTAACAAGGAAATCCTGTTCAACCTCAAATTTGACTCGAATTTAAGTCAGGGAACCAACCAGAACGGAATGATAGCTATGGTGTCGATGCGTAACACCACATTCGCACCATACGCTACGGGGTGGGGCGTATGCTCTGTAAATCCGAGACTTTATACGACTTATCTCCCTGCGGACAGACGCCGAGACGCTTCTATCATCAATCTGGCGGGTGAAGGTATTACTAATTCCGACAAGTTCAACACTTCCAACAACTGGCGCGAGTACACGGGATACTCAATTAAGAAATACTCGGCAACCGGCTTTAATGACGGAACGCGCTGGATAGATATTGAAACTCCAGGCGCAGGTGCGGATTGGCAGTACAAGGAAAGTCAGGATATGGTGGTGATGCGCTACGCTGATGTCCTGCTCATGGCGGCCGAGATGGGATGTAGCAACGCCCAGGGTTGCTACGACCAAGTGCGCGACCGTGCCTTCGGAGGCAATACGAACTATCGCAGAAACATAACTAAAGAAAATATCCTGGAGGAACGCAGGCTGGAGTTTGCCTTCGAGGGTCTGCGCTATTGGGACTTGCTCCGTATTCAGGGGCTGAATGCCGCAGCGGCGATACTCGCAGCCAACCAAAACGGAACTGTGGTACAGAGCGGCGGTGTGGACGCTACAGTCTCTTTCTCTGCTGAAAATATGGTAAACAAGCAGGGCCTGTTGTTGAAGCCACAGAACCAGATAACTCTCATGGGTACCGACTATCTTACCCAAAATGCAGGATGGTGATACGGACATTAACGAAAAAACAGAACAAAAAATGAAACAGAATAATATATTATATTCGCTCATTGCATCTCTGATGATGTTTTTCGGCATGACCTCTTGTGTGCCGGACTCACACGAACTGGGCGATAAGGATTTAACACCGGATGATTTGGTTGCCGGCATAGCCTACACGATAGAGCATGATGAATCAAATCCCAATATCGTTTACCTGAAGAGCAAGCTGCCAAGCAACTACTTGGTAATGTGGGATCATCCGCAAGGACGCTCGCAGACACAGGAAGTGAAACTTGAACTCCCGTTTGCCGGTACATATCAGTGCCGTATCGGTGTGCAGACACGTGGAGGTATCGTTTACGGACCATACGCAGAGTTCGATGTTGACGGCTTCTGCTCTGATTTTGTTGACGATCCGTTGTGGACGGCCCTCACCGGCGGTGTGGGTAAATCAAAGAAATGGGTTCTTGATCTTGACGCGGAAGGCACGTGCCGCTATTTCGTAGGTCCGTTGTATTTCTATGGAACCAATGACAGTTGGAACTCCGTTACGTTGGGTGAGGCTGTAGGCGGCGACTCATGGTCGTGGGGCGCAGACTGGGCCGGCAATGGTTCTTGGCTGTTCGGCTCTACCGGTGCCATGGATTATGGCTCGATGACCTTCTCACTGGAAAACGGTGCGACCGTGACGGTAGACGATAAGGCTCACGGACGTGTGCAGACGGGAACATTCTCAATGGATGCGGCAAACCACACAATGAGAATTACTGACGCACAACTGCTCCATGACCCGGGGCGCGACAACATCGTTTCACAATGGGGCAACATAACTATCCTTGCCTTGACAGAGAACTATATGCAGCTGGCTGTACTCCGTGACAGCGACCCGTCAGAAGGCCCATGTCTCCTTTCTTATAACTTCATATCCGAGGAATACAAGGAGTATATAGACAATAACACTGTTGCACCGACACCGTCGATAACCTTGCCGACTGATTGGCGCGACTATATAGAGCCGAAGACTAACAAAGAGATAACTTATAAGATTTCGGAAGAGAACCCGTTCGACTGGGCTGACCTTTACGGAACGAACAAGGGTATCACGTACGAGTCGGCTTTAGGCGGCATTGAAGACCTCACGCTTGTGTTGAACAGCGGTACACACGTTTACAAGGTGACAACTCCTGATGGCAGAACAGTCTCGGGAACATACACTCTCGACAATAACGGTGTCTATACATTCAGCGACGGACTGCCAACCGTGCAGCTCTCGCAAAGCGGAAATAACTGTTTCATGGCAAACGAGGACAATACCTTGCGCATCCTGAGTTATAAGACAGACGACTATACCGGAGCCGTAAGTGATTTGTGGTTGGGTTGTAACGACATTGACGACCAGGGAAATATATACCAATACAAGGCATACCATTTCTGTCCGGTTGTTGCCGGCTCTGCGGGTCAACGCTATACAGCCAATCTGTATTTCAACAACAGCGGATGGAGCTGGCCGGACAATGCCAAGAGCGACAACGTGTTCATAACCGGAGACGGTGACTATACATTCACATTCGACTCTTCATTTGCCGAAAGCGATATGTATCTCATGTATCTCGATATACAGAAAATACTGAGAGACTATCCTAACGCGGATGCCGTAATCAAGGAAGTGAAGGTCAACGGGAACAGTATTGCCTTTGATGATACCGCCATAGACCGCGGCACAGGTGATGATGCGAACACGTTGCGCCGCTATGTATTGAACCCCTGGAACAACGAAAACTATTTCGTAGCAAACGGAATTTCCCTCGGTTTCAGTTCAAGTTTCTCCATAACCATCCACGTAACGATGGATACCGGTTCTCCCTTCATTAAGGAATAGTAATAGGTGGAGACTTTGTTATTAACTTAAACAAATAATGGTAATTATGAAAATGAAATATTTAGCAGGCGCGTTGCTGGCCGCTTTGGGAATTTTCACAACATCGTGTAATGACGATGACGACTACGCAATAGCCACAGGCAACATCATAACGGCTATAGAGACCGGCGAGGCAGCGATAACCGCGACGACAGCATCTTGTCAGGGTGTTATACTCGACTTGTCAAATGTAGAATCAAGTGCATATCAGGTTGGTGTCATTTACGGCACCAACCCTGACCTGACCGCTTCCGGAAAAAAGCAAAACGGACAGATTGACGCTTCTACGGGTGAAGTGAAAGCCACGATAACGGGCCTTACTAAAGGTGTTACCTATTATTATGCGACTTTCGTAACGTTGCAGGGAAAGGTCAGCCGGTATGGCGATGTAAGGCAGTTTACAACTACTGATGCACAGATTGCTGCATCCGACGCTACGGATATAACCTCTGTAAGTGCCGTCTTGGGCGGTGTTGCTTCTTCACCGGCCGATATTATAAATGTTGGTTCTACGGAGATAGAATACGGGATAAAGATTGCCGCCATCGAGGATGACATTGAAACAGGCAGGGAGTATTCCGTTACAAGCGAGGCCACCTCTTTCTCAAAGGAGATAAAAGGCCTGCTGCCTGGTAAGACATACCACTATGCTACCTACTTTAAGATGGGTGACGGCCTTGTCTACAGCGAAACAAAGACCTTTACCACTACCACAAAGGAAATGGAATACGTGGATTTGGGCCTGAGTGTCATGTGGGCGAAGTATAATATCGGTGCGGAAAGTGAGACAGAGTATGGCGGCCTGTATGGTTATGGAGACCTCTCGGGACTGAATACGGCGGAGTTTAACTCACAATATGCCACGACAAACATCTCAGCTACAGCGGATGACATAGCTACGGCTATCAGTGCGGCTATAGACGGTGGCGCGACAAAGAAAAGCCAGACACCTACAGAAGCGCAGGTACAGGAGCTTATCAGTAACACCACACATCAGTTTGTCGAGATTGATGGTGTCGCAGGCTACCGCTTCACGGCAAAGAACGGCAACAGTATCTTCTTGCCGGCAGCCGGATACCGTACCGGTGACACCGTGACAGGTGAGGGTATTCAGGGCTTATACTGCATTGGTTCGGTAAATAGTGTAAACGGCGACTATGCCAACACAATAAACTTCACGGCAAACGGCGTCTCTAAGGGAGTGAGCCAGCGCCATATCGGACTTGCGCTCCGCACAGTGCGTGGCTACGAGCCGGTTAAGGAACTGAAAGTAGACAACAGCAAACTGGTTGTCGGCGACCTCGAAGGCAATGGCAGAATACGCGTGGAGATATATAATATGTATGGCTCTACGGGTTCCAATCCACCTGTAAACGCACAGCAGATTAAGTTCTCCAAGAACATGATTGTTACATTCAAGTTGAGCGGTGTTTCGGATAATCTGAAGAGCGGTGCCGCCGGTACGTATTACGGAGGACTGGAATATGCTGACGGAAGTTGGGGCGTACAGTTCTGGTCGGGCTTCAACAGCAAGTACGACTGTGCCGTAACAGGCGACGGAACCTACACGGTATGGATGGAGACAGGCGGAACTTCTGCAGAAGGGGCGGCTGTGTTCTGTGTCGACATCGACAAACTTGGTGCGGATGTTTCCGACATCTCAAAAGTAAAGGCTGAGATAATATCCGTCAAGTTCGATACCGAAGACAGCAAGATGCAGTATTATGTTGACAATTCCAAAGTAATATTCAACAACAAGGACGGAAACGGTACAGACGGACGCATCGAGATATTCAATGAATATGGAGACACAAAGGGGATGGGCGTTGACGTATCAGACTTGTCGTTCAGCGGCTACATGATTGTGAACTTCACCATTACGGGTATCAATGGCAATCTTGTCAGCGGTGCAAGCAAGTCCTACAAGACAGAACTCAGCTACGCTACACCAAGCTGGTGGCCAAGTTACTGGGGCGGTGTCGATTTTGCCGCTGCGACAGTTACTGGCGACGGCACTTACACTGTATTTGCTCCGCTTGACGGCAACGACTGCAAGGGGGCAGTGGTATGGACTATCGAACTGTACAACCTGTGGAAAGACCTTGTAGACACATCGAAGGTCAATGTGAAAATCAACAACATTATAATCCCTGGAAAGAAATAGAACGATTATGAAAAAGATATTTAGAATATTCTCTTTAATGGTAGTGGCACTCTTCGCCACTACCCTTGTAGCCTGCAGCGACGATGACGAGCAGGTTACACATGACTGGGGGAATGCCGAGTTCCTTGTGAGCAAGGATAATCTGACGTTCTCTGCAACAGGCGGAACGGCCGAAGTGTATGTGCAATCCACGTCTGTTCCTACCGTTACCAGCGGTGCGGGGTGGCTGACAATAGAGCCGCGCACATCCGACTCGCATAAAATGTATGTATATAACATCACAGTTCCGCAATATACGGAGACCGATGACCGTTCCGATGTCATAACCGTCAGCGTGAACGGCGAGAGCAAGACCATTGCTATAACGCAGGTGGCACACGACGGGTTGATACTTGAGAAAACGTCTTTCAGCGTAGGCAAGGAAGAGACCGCTATCACCGTAAATCTGAAAGCCAACGGTGCGTTCACCGTAACGCCGGGCGTGGAATGGATAAAGGAGACAGGCACACGCGCCAATATGGCAGACTACAGCCGCAGTTTTACGGTTGCGGCAAATGTAGGCACGGCAAGAACCGGTACGATATCGTTCACCTTGAATGATATTACGGAAAGCGTAACCGTCAATCAGGAAGGCTCAGAAATGGGAGAGATAACAGCCAAGGCAACGGAACTTGCCAAACTGATGTATCCCGGCTGGAATCTCGGCAACACACTCGAGGCAAGCGGCAGTGGAGTAGGTGCGGAGACCGCATGGCAGGGCACTAAGACCACACAGGCGATAATAGACTATGTGAAGGCGCAAGGCTTCAAGTCGGTTCGCATTCCGTGCTCATGGTATATCCATTCAGACAATGGAGACATTGACGCGGCATGGATGGCACGCGTGAAAGAGGTCGTTAATTACTGTATTGCCGACGGCCTGTATGTCGTACTCAACGACCATTGGGACAGCGGATGGATAGAAGTGGAAGGTTTCAGCAAGAGCAGCGATAGATATGAGCCTGTGGATGAGGCTACGATCGCGGCAAAGTCGGATATGCTGAGAAAACTATGGACACAGATTGCAAATGAGTTCAAGGACTACGATGAGCACCTTCTCTTTGCCGGACTGAACGAACCGTTCCAACAGTATAATCTCTTCAACAACCGTCACGCTGAGCTTACTCCTATACTGAACCGTTACAATCAGGTGTTTGTCGACGCGGTACGTGCCACTGGAGGCAACAACGCCAAGCGTACGCTCGTAGTGCAGGGACCGGCCACGAGCACATCCTCAGCCGTTGACCCAGGCATAGGTTTCACAATGCCGACAGATACAGAAACGGGTTATCTTATGGCTGAAGTGCACTACTATGAGCCGTGGGACTTCTGCGGACAGGAGGATAATGCCGTATGGTTCTGGGGCAATGCAAACCACGTAAGCGGCAGCAGCCACAACGCCACATGGGGCGAGGAAGCACATTTGTCCAGCCAGTTCGGCAGTCTGAAGACGACATTTGTAGACAAAGGCTATCCTGTAATCATTGGCGAATACGGCACGCAATGGCGTTCTCTCACAGCAAACCAAAGTGAACATGACGCATCTGTAAAGCATTTCTTCTATGAGGTGAATCGTCTGGCTGTGAACAACGGTATCGTTCCTTTCGCATGGGATATCAACAGCCTTAACCAAAGAGGCGAGTCGGGTACAATGACTATCATTAATCGTGCCGACCTTAGCATCTTCTGTGCTCCGGCAATGGAAGGAATAAAAGAAGGAACGGCTGCCGGCAAGTGGCTGCAATAAAAAGGAAGTAAAAGGAGTAAGGAGTAAAGGGAGTAAGGAGTAAATGGAGTAAAAGTAGAATACTATTATTACTCCTTCCTCCTTATAACTTCCTCCTTACTACAAATCTATAATAAACTTATATGAATATGGACTATAAGCATTTGTTCTTAACCGTAGGCTTATGCCTTTGCGGTTATACGATATATGCCGGCGATTATGTCAAAAACGGCAATACCGTGACAATATCTGTCGACTCACCCGGCACTGGGGGAGCCAAGACAGTGCGCCTGCAAGTAGTCAACGACAAGATAATCCGTGTGGAAGCCACTCCTGAAGCGGCTTTCCCGGTGAAGCAAAGCCTTATCATTGTGCCTCAGAAAGGCAAATCAGCGTTCTCGGTGAACCGTAAGGGCGATGCCGTAACTGTCAGTACAAAGCAAGTAAGCGCAGTGGTTGACAGCCGTTCCGGACATATTTCGTTCTATGATGCAACGGGAAAACTGCTGCTTGACGAGACCGCGCAGGGTGGAAAGACCTTTAAGCCGTTCACCGTTCCCGACCGAGAGATAGGCGTAGGCACACTTTCCGACGAGCAACGCAAAGGTTGGACATGGCACACGCAGTTCGTTTCACCCGACGATGAGGCGTTCTACGGACTCGGACAGCACCAAGCCGAGGAACTTAATATGAAGGGATTGAACGAAGAATTGTTCCAATATAACACAAAGGTGAGCGTGCCGATGGTGCTCAGTAACAAGGGCTACGGACTGCTTTGGGACTCTTACAGCTTCTGTCGCTTCGGCAATCCGAACGATTATCTGCAACTGAACCGCGCCTTCCGGCTATACGACCGCGACGGCAAGGCTGGTGCATTGACCGGTATCTACACTGATAAATACGGCAAGGTGATTGTCCGTCAGGAGGATTCCCTTTACTTCGAGCACGCCATTCCCGAGGTTAATCCGCTTCATTCTCAAGACCTCGGCGTCGACGCATTGCCCGAAGGCTTCAATCTCGACGGCTCGCACGTAACCTACGAGGGTTACATTGAGCCGCAGACAGAAAGCAATTATCACTTTCTTCTCTATTACGCAGGCTATATGCGGGTATATATCGATGACGTGGAAGTGGTGCCGGAGCGTTGGCGCACAGCTTGGAATCCAAACAGTTGGAAGTTCACTTGTCGATTGAAGGCCGGTAAGCGTGTGCCTTTGCGCATAGAGTGGGATCCCGATGGAGGCGTTAGCTATTGCGGACTGCGTGTCGCTACGCCTCGCACGGAGGAAGAACAGGGACGCCTTAGCATCTGGAGCGAGATGAGTAAGTATATGGATTACTACTTCATCGCAGGCCCTTCGATGGACGAAATAGTGTCGGGCTACCGCACACTGACGGGTAAAGCACCTGTATATCCAAAGTGGACACTCGGCTATTGGCAGAGCCGTGAACGTTATAAGTCCTCAGCCGACATTGAGAGTACGCTGGAAGAGTTCCGACGCAGACACATCCCCGTGGACAATATCGTGCAGGACTGGAACTACTGGAAGCTCGATTCATGGGGCGACCACACCTTCGAGGCTGCCCGTTATCCAAATCCACAGGCGATGCTCGACAGCGTTCACTCCATGAACGGACGCTTTATGATAAGTGTCTGGCCCAAGTTCTACGACACTGTGGACAACTATAAGGAGCTCGACGCAAAGGGATGGATGTATCATCAGGCCATAAAGGACGACATTCATGACTGGCTTGGCTTCCGCGGCTCGTTCTACGACGCTTACGATGCGGGTGCACGCAAGATGTTTTGGCGTCAGATGGACGAGAATCTCTACTCAAAGTATCGTTATGGTATAGACGCTTGGTGGATGGACGCGTCCGAGCCGAACGTGCGCGACTGCACCCCGATGTGGTATCGCAAGGCTCTTTGCGGTCCTACGGCACTCGGTTCGTCAACGGAATACTTCAATGCGTACAGCATAGTGAACGCCGATGCGATATATAACGGGCAGCGCAGCGTGCAGCCCAACACCCGTGTGTTCCTCCTTACGCGCAGCGGCTTCGCCGGAGAGCAGCGTTTCAGCACTGCCACATGGAGCGGAGACATAGGCACCCGTTGGGAGGATATGCGCTCGCAGATGACTGCCGGCATGAACTACTCTATCTCCGGATTGCCTTTCTGGGGTATGGATCAAGGCGGTTTCTGTGTCGAGAAGAGGTTTGTCGAGGCTCAGACGATGTATGACAAGAGCGGTTTTGAGAGCGAAGACCTCAAGGAATGGCGCGAGTTGCAGGCTCGTTGGAATCAGTTTGGATGCTTCATCCCGCTCTACCGCGCCCACGGTCAGTGGCCGTTGCGCGAGCCCTGGAACATCGCGCCCGACAATCATCCGGCATATAAGACCATTGTGTGGTATGACAAGCTGCGTTACCGCATGATGCCTTACCTCTATTCAATGACGGGATGGGTGCATTTCAAGGACTATACGATGATGCGTCCGCTCGTGATGGACTTCACAGATGACAGCCGCGTGCTCGATATAAAAGACCAATGGATGTTCGGACCGTCGCTCATGGCTTGTCCTGTGGGCTACTACAAGGCCCGTTCGCGTTCGGTCTACCTGCCAAAGGCGTGCGGATGGTATGATTTCTATACCGGCGAACACCACGATGGCGGACATACTATTACCGCTTCCGCACCATACGAGCGCATTCCGGTGTTCGTTCCCGAAGGAGCGATAATCCCATTCGGCCCTGCTATGGAGTGGAGCGACGAGAAACCGGCTGAACTAATCAACCTTTATGTATATGCAGGACGCGACGGTAAGTTCCAAATCTACGAGGATGAGGGAACCAACTACAACTACGAGAAGGGCAAATACGCCACCATCGACATCACCTACAACGACAAGGCGCGCACCGTTACCATCGGACAGCGCAAGGGTTCGTTCAGCGGTATGCTGAAAAATCGTAAGTTTAATGTTGTCCTCATGACCAAAGACAGCCGACAGCCACTCGACCTTGACGCTCCGAACGGCAAGGCGGTAGACTACAACGGCAAGGCGGTAACAGTGAAATTATAATCGGATAACACTTTAAGAAGCAAGTGGACGAATTATATTTGAATTTATAATATTTGCTCATTTGCTTCGTTTTATGATTATATTGTTTAACATTATTCAGATACTTATATGAAAAAGAAAATCGTATTGGCAATGATTATGGCCGCAAGTACTCTTACCATGAGTGCGCAAAAGGCCAAACCGCTGTATCTCGACACCACAGCCCCGCTGGAACAGCGTGTGCAGGATGCCCTGAAACGCATGACTGTGCATGAGAAAATACAGGTGCTGCACGCGCAGAGTAAGTTCACTTCTGCCGGCGTTCCGCGGCTCGGCATACGCCAGCTCAACATGGATGACGGCCCTCACGGTGTGCGCGAGGAACTTGAATGGAACTCATGGTCGCCTGCCAAGTGGACAAACGACTCCATCGTGGCGTTCCCTTCACTCACCTGTCTGGCCGCAACGTGGAATCCCGACCTTTCGGCTGTCTATGGAAATGCTGTCAGTGAGGAGTTTGCCTTCCGCTATAAGGACATAATGCTTGGCCCGGGAGTCAACATAGCGCGTACTCCTTTCAACGGACGCGCTTTCGAATATATGGGCGAGGACCCGTATCTCGCAGGCCGTATGGTCGTGCCTTACATACAGAAGGCACAGGCTAACGGCGTGGCTTGCTGTCTGAAACATTTCGCCTTGAACAATCAGGAAATCGACCGCTTTGCCGTTGAGGTGAAAATAAGCGAGCGGGCGTTGCGTGAAATCTATCTGCCGGCGTTCGAACGTGCCGTGAAAGAGGCCGGCGTATGGACTATCATGGGAAGCTATAACCTGTGGCAGGGAGTGCACTGCTGCCAGAACGACACTCTGCTCAACGGCATCCTGAAAGGCGAATGGGGCTTCGACGGTGCTGTTGTGAGCGACTGGGGCGGCGTTACCGACACTTGGCAGGCTGCAACAGGCGGTATGGACATCGAGATGGGTTCGTTTACCGACGGTAAACTGAAAGAGTCGGAGTTCACATACGACGACTATTATCTTGCCCGTCCGTTCGAAAAGCTCATAAACGAGGGTAAAATCCCGATGAAAGTGCTCGACGACAAGGTGGCGCGTGTGCTTCGGACGATGTTCCGCACGGCAATGAATCCGAACAAGGCCATAGGCAGTCAGTGTTCGGAAGAACACTACGACGTGTGCCGGCAGATAGGCGAGGAGGGTATTGTGCTGCTTAAGAACAGTAACAATATGCTGCCATTGGATGCTAACCGCTATGGCAAGATACTCGTGGTAGGCGAGAATGCCACCCGAAGTCTCACTAAGGGCGGAGGCTCAAGCGAATTGAAGACATTGCGTGATGTCTCGCCTTTGGATGCGTTGCGTGTTCTTTATGGAGACAAGATAGACTATGCGCAGGGCTATTCGTCGGGGCGTGCGCTCTACGACCATGTAGATCCGGTTGCGCCTGAGCTTCTCGCGCAACTTAAGGCTGAGGCTCTCGAAAAGGCAAAGGCTGCCGATCTCATCATCTTCATAGGCGGACTGAACAAGAACAACAAGCAGGACTGCGAGAACAGCGACCGTGAGAGCTATGACCTGTCGTTCGGACAGAACGGACTTATCGGCGAACTGGCTGCCATTCAGAAGAATATCATGGTGGTGACGTTCGGCGGAAATGCTTACGCCACACCGTGGTTAGACCGCGTTCAGGCTCTCGTACACTGTTGGTATCTCGGCTCCGAGTCGGGAAACGCGCTCGCCAACGTACTCACGGGTAAGGTTTGCCCGAGCGGTAAGTTGCCGGTTACGTTCGCAAAGAAGCAGAATGATTATCCGTCTTTGCAGTACGGGCAAATCGGTTATCCTGGCGATGGCAAGACTGTGGAATACAAAGAAGGCATATACGTGGGCTACCGCCACTTCGACACTAAAGGCGTGAAGACGCAGTTCCCCTTCGGTTTCGGTCTGTCCTACACCACTTTCAAGTATGGCAAGCCGCAGATTGCAGCCAACGGCGATGCTTGGACCGTGTCGGTTGATGTAACCAACACAGGAAAATGCGAAGGAAAGGAAATCGTCCAGCTCTATGTAGGCGACGAGAAATGCTCTGTCGACCGCCCGAAGAAAGAACTTAAGAACTTCGCTAAGGTGTCTTTGAAGCCCGGCGAGACTAAGACCGTGAGCATGGACATCACCACTCAAGACCTGAAGTTCTGGGATGAGGCCACGCACGCATGGAAAGCAGAACCAGGAAAGTTCAAGGCTTATGTCTGTGCTTCGGCAGAAGACGTGCGCGGAACGGTTGTTTTCAATTACGCAGGCAAATAAATAATAGCAGAATATATACTGCTGATTGTGCAGACGGCGTGTCAAACCATCGGTTTGATGCGCCGTCTTTGTTTTTATCATAAAATCCTCAACCTATCATATAATATATATTATGGCGTGTTTTTATATATTTAATGATAGGTTGGATATTATTACATTTTGATGGTATTATTAAAATATGAAAATAATCTTGCCTTTTCTTGCCATTGCGACTGCCTTTCAGTATTTTTGCAACTTCAAAGCCGTAACGCGATATATAATATAATAAGGTATAAGAAAAATGATTTTGAATGTGATTTTTATAGTCCTCGGCATCGTGACTGTGCTGTGGGGAGCCGACCGACTGACGGAAGGCGCGGTGGCTGTGGCTGAGAAACTGAAAGTGCCGCAGATAGTTATCGGACTTACTATCGTTGCCGTGGGTACGTCGATGCCTGAGTTTTGCGTGAGTCTCGTGTCGGCAATAAAGGGCACTCCCGACCTCGCCGTGGGCAATGTCGTGGGCAGCAATATCTTCAATACACTGCTCATCGTGGGCGTGGCAGCAGTTATTGCGCCGATTACGATTCTGCCTTCCACGGTGAAGAAGGACATTCCGTTTGCGCTGGTTGCCTCGGCGTTGCTGATGATGCTCGGTTATGACGGCAATCTGTCGCGTATTGATGCCGTTGTGCTGCTTATCATGTTCGCGGCGTTCATGTATATAACACTGAAAGCCCCCTCCAAACTCCCCCAGGGGGGAGAGCCCCAACAGGTGGGGAATGAGGAAAGAGTAGTGAAGAACGGGGAAAAGGAAGTTAGGAATGATGATGGAGAATCTTCTAAGGATGCGCCTCTCCCCCTTGGGGGAGTTTGGAGGGGGCTTTTAATCCCTCTCGGCCTTACCTGTCTTATCGTTGGCAGTAACATATTCGTTAACGGCGCGACATTTGTTGCAGGCTATTTTGGCGTAAGCGAGGCCGTAATAGGACTCACGGTGGTTGCTATGGGAACGTCGTTGCCCGAGCTTGCCACTACCGTGGTGGCAGCGCGAAAAGGCAACAGCGGCATCGCCATAGGCAATGTGCTCGGTTCCAATGTCTTCAACATCCTGCTTATCTTAGGTGCTACGGGCGTGATTTGCCCGATGGAACTTCAGGGTATCACGATGACGGACTTCTCGATGATGGGCTTTTCGATGATTCTCCTGTGGCTGTTCTCGTTCACAAAGTATGAGATTGAACGGTGGGAGGGTGCCTTTTTCATTGCGTTGTTCGTAGGATATATGGCAACGCTTTTGTAATTGAAGAATGAAGAATAAAGAGGCTCATCCGATAAATACAGGGGGCAACCTATTTCGGTCGACCAGCATAGTACTATGGCACAATACTTTAGTAATTTGGGCGCAGTACTCGAGTAATTTGGGCGCAGTACTCAAGTAATTCCGGCCTGATTACTCAAGTATTTTGGCTTCAGTACTGGAGTAATCCAGCCTTAAATACTCTGAGCATGGCGTAAAGTGTGTGCAAAGGGCGACATAATATCTAATAAAAGACTTCCACTATATTTATCGGGTAAGCCAATAAAGAATAAAGAGTGAAGAATAAGAAATGAAGAATGAAGAATCTGACACTCTGAAAATAAAGAATCTAATTGCATTCAAGAAACTGTGTTATTCTTCATTCTTCATTCTTCATTCTTCATTTTCCAAAGATTTCCTCTAATGCCTTTCCGAGAGCCTTGCCTCTCAGGTCGATGTCGATGATGACGCCATCAGGGCCGACGAGTACGTTTGACGGGATGCTGCGTATGCCGTAGACCTCACCGGCAGCGCACTGCCAGCCCTGCAGGTCGGAGATATGGTGCCACGGCATATTGAGCGACTTGATGGCGTTCTTCCATGCGTTGCCGTCCTTGTCGAACGACACGCCCACCACGTCGAAGCCCTTAGCGTGATATTTGTTGTAGTTCTCCACCACGTTCGGCATCTCCATGCGGCACGGTCCGCACCAGCTTGCCCAGAAGTCCACGAGCACGTAGTTGCCCTTTCCGCACCATTCGCTCAACTTCCGCGTCTTGCCATCAGCATCGGCCATTTCCAATTCCATGAAAGCCTTGCCCGGAGCGCGCTTCTGCAAACCCTCGAAATACTTTCTTGCTTTCTCTAATTTCGCATTGTTATAGTAGGCAGCCGTTGGGTCGAGTGCCGTTTTCAGTTGCTTGTAGTTCAGTCCGTAGAATGCATCGGCGAGATAATCAGCCGGAATTTGGTTATCGTGGTTCTCCTTAACGACCTGCATAATCAGCTCCACCTGCTGCTCGTCAATGCTTTCGCTTGTGGCAAGAATCTCTTTTATGCGATTCTGTCCTTTCTCAGTCTTGTTCTCCGCCTCGGCTTTTGACAACGTCTTATACTCCTGATAGAGAGCCGACGAAGCCGCGTTTAGAGAGTCCATTTTTGCCTTGTAAGGGTCGTTCTGTGCCTGCGCTGTGAGCAGGGATGCGGCAAGAGCCGCCATTGTGATGATTCTTTTCATATTGTTTATGGTTTTAATTGTTTTATAATTGAAAGAGGAGAGAGGAGAGGGGAGAGAGGAGAGAGAAATGCTTTTCTCCTCAATCTTTCTTGTGGTGTACTCGTCCCTCAATCTTTATGTCGGTATTCTCTCTCCTCTCTCCCCTCTCCTCTCTCCTTTTTCATCTCCCTTTCACTGCAAAAATACACATTTTGTTCCGAAAAAGCCACTTATATTTATATTTTTAGTATCTTTGCACACCTTTTAGAAAGGACAGAGTGCTTGATAAACCTCTTAAAAAACAAGAAAATGAAGAATAAAAACAGCCAAGTGAGTGTACTGTTTATGCTTTTCAGTATTCTCTTCTGTGTTTGCCTGATAGCGGCAAACATCTTTGAAACAAAGCAAATTCAAGTTGGTAACATCAGTCTTACGGGTGGCCTTCTGGTCTTTCCGATTTCCTACATCATCAACGACTGCGTGTGCGAGGTGTGGGGATATGGCAAGGCGAGGCTGCTTATATGGACAGGTTTCGCGATGAATCTCTTCTTCGTGACGGTGGGCGCGTTGTGCGATGCCATTCCTCCCGCACCCTATTGGGACAACACCGAGGGCTTCCATGCCATCTTTGGGCTGGCTCCGCGCATAGCCGCGGCCAGCTTTGTGGCCTTTCTCACGGGGTCGTTTCTCAACGCCTATGTGATGGTGCGCATGAAAGCCAATGATGGCGACAAGCGTTTCTCGCTGCGTGCGATAGCCAGTACGGTGGTGGGCGAGGGGGCCGACTCGCTCGTGTTCTTCCCCTTAGCGTTCTTCGGTGTCATACCCGATGCCGAGCTGCTGCCGCTGATGCTGTGGCAGGTGGTGCTGAAGACGGCATACGAGATTGTGGTCCTGCCAGTTACGATACGCGTGGTGAAACTCGTGAAGCGTCTGGAAGCTGAGTATAAGGATTGAAAAAACAAGAGAAATGATGGAAAAACAAGATGAAGGGGCAAGAACCGCAGAGGGACTGCAGGCTCTTGGCCGCACGACCAAGTATGCGATGGATTATGCTCCGGAGGTGTTGGAGACGTTTGAGAACAAGCATCAGGACAACGACTATTGGGTGCAGTTCAACTGTCCTGAGTTCACGTCGCTCTGTCCGATAACCGGACAGCCCGACTTTGCGGAGATAAGGATTTCGTATATCCCCGCGAAGAGAATGGTGGAGAGCAAGAGCCTGAAGCTATATCTGTTCAGTTTCCGCAATCACGGAGACTTCCATGAGGATTGTGTGAATTCGATAATGAAGGACCTTGTGCGTCTTATGTCGCCAAAATACATTGAGGTGAAAGGCATTTTCACGCCACGTGGCGGCATAAGCATATATCCGTATGCCAACTATGGTATGCCCGGCACGAAGTATGAACGTATGGCAGAGCGGCGGTTGATGGGTATGACCGGCGATGTAGCGGATGAAAGGCACATATAAAAAGAGGCTGCGCCGTAAAAATTACGACACAGCCCCCCTTTTTTGATTTTTGTCAGTGGCCGCTTTGGCCTGTCTGCGATACTTAACAATCTCATTATTCAGTTTCAGCACGAGGCTGTCGCCGAGCATATATACAAATTCGGCCGTGTCGCGCATAATCTTATTGTCGGGCAGCCGGTTGTGTTTGGCGTCCGCCGTGTCGCCCACGAGTATCAGCTTTCCGTTATACACGTGCCATTCCGTGTATTTTTTCACCGGCGGATACTCCACGATGCTCTCGTTGTCGAGCAGGTTATTATGATGCGACTCACCGATGGAAAAAGCCTGAAACTGCCGTTTCAGCGAGAATCCGTATTCGCGTGGCACGAAAATCTCCTCCTTCATAGAGTCCGTCAGTTCGGCTATTATCTCGTGTTCGCTCTTTGTCGTCATCTCCTTTAGTATCGGCATCACCTGATATGTCCACGTGCCCTTCAGTTGGTCAAGGTCCACCACCATTGTTGCCTCGTGCTTATTGTTCGGGTTGAGCATGATTCCCGCCCAGTCGCCGATTTCCGGTTTGCCGAAAATCTGTTTGTTCCGTGTGGCCCGTATGATATTATATGTTACGGGGTCGCCGCCCTCATTGCTCAGGAACACGATTGTAGAGTCGGTGCATCCGTCGCAAATCAGTCCGTAAATCATTTTGTCTCCCTTTGCCTTTACGGTCTTGTCTATCGCCCTGCTGTTCTCCCATTCCTTGTCCGGGTGCTTGCACGAGGAGATAAGAGCGGTGCATATCAGAGTCAGAATAATGGTGTATATCTTCATCTTTTAATATTTTAATGCTGCGAAATTTATGTTTCTGCTGGCTTATTACCACAGCGTTACCTTGCCGCCCATACCCAAATCGAGAATGCCTGAGGTAATGCCAAGAGCCTGAAAAACACGGCTGATTGTAGGCAGAGTGATGACACTTCTTCCTTTTTCCAGCCTTGATATTTGCGCTTTCTGAACTCCCACTCGCTCGCCTAATTGCTCTTGGGTGAGATTTTGAGCCTGACGTATTTTGCGGATAGTCTCGCCAACAAAGCAGGCATTCACCTCATCTTTGAGTTGCTTTTCCATCGCGTCTCGCTTGGCCGTTCCGATTTTGCCAAACACCTCATCTGTCAATACATCTAACGATGTCATATTCATCTTTGCCATAACTATTTGTCTTTGAAATATTCTTTTCTTATCGCCTCGGCTTTTTCGATTTCCTTTGTCGGAGTCTTTTGGCTTTTCTTCATTATGCCATGAGTTGCTATTATAAAAGTCTCGGTGTCCGTGTCCCAAAAGGAAAAGAGCCGATAGCAATTGCCCTCATATAATGTGCGGAACTCCCATATTTCGGAGTTTTCCAACTTCTTGAACAGCTCCTTGCTCATCATTCCGCGCTCTATTTTATTATAGTTATAAACTATCTTCTCTTGCACCTTTATCGGTAAGGAACGTACGAACGCCAGAGCTTCGTCAAGCAATACGACCTTTATTTTATATCTCCCCATATAATTGTTATTCGTTGCAAAGATACAAAAAGTTTCCATTCGGAGAAACCTTTTCGTGCTAAAATACATACGCATATTCATATTTTATGAAATGCCAGCGATAAAAAAGATGTTTTTTGAGAACTTGACAATATAGTATTTTGTAACTTTTTTAGTAAAAAGTCATTACATTTGAAAATCGACTCTCTCGTGCTAACGAACGTTAAATATAGGTCCCGTTACTTGTTTTCGATGATTTTTGTGTCGCAAAAATCCCAATTCCAAGCTCAAAATTCGTAATTCAAAATTCCAAAAGTGCCTCCGTTGCAGAAAAAACAGGTTGGTTTTCATCAAAATTTGACGTCTCTGAAAATACAGAAAAATGCCGTTTCCTCCCGATTTAACATTCGTTAGCTTTCAAAAGTGGCACTTTTAGAGTGCGTTTTAGGCCGTTTTGGAGTGCAACGGGATAGGTTTTGAAGTCCAAAAGTGGCTCCGTTGGCGTCTAACGGAGCCTCCGTTGCGATGTAACGAGGTCTAAAACGCCTTCTAAAACGGCTGATTTTGCAAGAAAACGGGATAAGTATTTGAGAATCAGGGTTTTAACTTAAAATCGGCTAAAAAGCCGTATTTTCGCGTTTTTGAGAGCAAGAGAGAGTTTGACTGAAAATATTCAATTCTGAGAGAGTTGTTTGTAAAGATTTTGACAGTATTCTGTTGTTTTTGAAACCACAGAGACACAGAGGACACTGAGCTTTATATTTCATTTCCAAACTTAGAGCTTATACTTGAAGGCATAGAGAACACAGAGCCGTTAATTCTCCCTCCTTGCCCACAAAGAATCTTGTAAGCTCTGTGTCCTCCTGATGCCATAGGCATCTACTCCGTGAGCTAATATTACCAGATGGATAAAGCTCCGTGTCCTCTGTGTCTCTGTGGTGATGAATAATTCAATCAAATATAATCAATCCCCATGAATTATCGGGTGAGCCGTCTCCTCTTTTTAATTGTAATAATTGCTAAAAAAGCACACTATCAGTCTCTAATTGATTTTTTTTTCATAATTTTGCATCCCAAATGCGCATGGTATGCGAGATAGCGAATACGTGCGCGTGATATTATATATGATGTGTGGCGTTTCCGAAGGGATTGAAAGGCTTTCAGAGACGGCGCATTTTGTAGAACAAGAAAGGAAAAGAAAAACGATATGAAGAAGAAAATCCAGTTTAGTCTCGTTTATAGAGATATGTGGCAGAGCTCCGGTAAGTTCCAGCCACGTAAGGATCAGCTTGAACGCATCGCACCGGTAATTATCGAGATGGGATGCTTCTCGCGTGTAGAAACAAATGGTGGCGCTTTCGAGCAGGTGAACCTGCTTGCGGGCGAGAATCCAAATGACGCGGTGCGCGCTTTCTGCAAACCTTTCAATGAGGCCGGTATCAAGACCCATATGCTCGACCGCGGTCTGAATGCGTTGCGTATGTATCCTGTGCCTGACGACGTTCGTGCCCTTATGTATAAGGTGAAGCACGCGCAGGGTGTGGACATACCGCGTATCTTCGACGGTTTGAACGATGTGCGCAACATCTGCCCGAGCATCAAATGGGCTAAGGAAGCAGGCATGACTCCGCAGGGAACGCTCTGTATCACGACCTCGCCTGTTCACACGCTCGAATACTATATGGAGATTGCCGACAAGGAAATAGAAGCTGGTGCAGAAGAAATCTGTCTCAAGGATATGGCAGGTATCGGTCAGCCGGCGTTCCTCGGTAAACTGACTAAGATGATTAAGGAGAAGTATCCGGACATCATCATCGAATATCACGGCCATTCAGGCCCGGGACTGTCAATGGCTTCAATCCTCGAAGTCTGCAACAATGGTGCCGACATCATCGACACGGCCATCGAACCGCTTAGCTGGGGTAAGGTGCATCCGGACATTATCTCTGTTCAGAGTATGCTGAAGAACGAGGGATTCGACGTTCCGGAAATCAATATGAACGCATATATGAAGGCGCGTTCGCTCACTCAGGAGTTCATAGACGAGTGGCTCGGCTACTTCATCAACCCCGGAAACAAAGTCATGTCGTCGCTTTTGCTCGGCTGCGGACTGCCCGGTGGAATGATGGGAAGTATGATGGCCGACCTCGGTGGCATCATGGGCACAATCAACAACATACGCCGCAAGCGTGGCGATGAGGAACTTTCAACTGACGATATGCTCGTGAAGCTCTTCAACGAGGTTGAATACGTTTGGCCGCGCGTGGGTTATCCGCCACTCGTTACGCCGTTCTCGCAGTACGTGAAGAACATCGCGCTGATGAATCTGCTCACTATGGAGCAGGGCAAGGGCCGCTTCGTGATGATGGACGACTCTATGTGGGGTATGATTCTCGGTAAGAGCGGTAAGATTCCTGGAACTATCGATCAGGTACTCGTTGACCTTGCCGCAGCGCAGGGACGCGAGTTTACCGACGCCGACCCGCATACGCTCATCCCTAATGCGCTCGACGACTTCAAGAAAGAGATGGACGAGAACGGCTGGGAATACGGACAGGACGGCGAAGAACTCTTCGAACTGGCCATGCACCCGGAGCAGTATCGCAACTATAAGAGCGGTCAGGCAAAGAAAAACTTCCTCGCCGACCTTCAGAAGGCGAAGGACGCAGCACTCGGAACACAGCTCTCGCCGGAGCAGCTCGCAGCATTCAAGCACGCAAAGGCCGACGCTATCGTCGCTCCTGTGAAGGGACAGATATTCTGGGAGTTTGGTGGTGACGGCGAGGCCGTGGCTACCGTGGAGCCGTTCATCGGCAAGGAATACAACGAAGGCGACCAGTTCTGCTACATTCAGGCACCGTGGGGCGAGTTCGTTGCAGTGCCGGCAGCGCTCGGTGGCAAGCTCGTTGAGATAAATGCAAAGCAAGGCTCTAAGATAAACAAGGGCGACGTGATTGCATATATCGAGAGAAATCACGAATAAGAAAGTGAAAATATGAAAGATTGAAAGCCGGAACACATAGTATGTATTCGGCTTTCAATCTTGTTTTTTATATAAGTAGCGTGAAGAAATACTGCCGTTGAGGCAGGCTCTTAATCAGAAGAAGTGGATTATCTAAAGCTGATAGACAAGTATTATGGCCCGGCCGACAGCAAGTTGAAGGACATCTTGCTCATCCACAGCCGTGCCGTTACGGCGCGCGCACTGCGTATCGTCGATGCACATCCCGAGCTGAATGCCGACAGGACGTTTGTGGAGGAAGCCGCGATGCTTCACGACATAGGCATCTTCAAGTGCGATGCTCCCTCGATAGAGTGCCACGGCACAGAGCCTTATCTGCTTCACGGCAAGTTGGGTGCCGACATCATGCGTGCCGAGGGCTATCCGCTTCATGCCAGAGTGTGCGAACGGCACACCGGCGCGGGCATCACATTGCAGCAGATTGAGGAGCGCGCGTTGCCCCTGCCGAAGCACGATTATCTGCCGGAAAGCATCGAGGAGAAAATCGTGTGCTATGCCGATAAATTCTATTCTAAGTCGCATCTCGAAGCAGAGAAGACACCCGAACAGGCCGAAAAAAGCCTCGCAAAGTTTGGAAGCGACGGCGTGGAACGCTTCAGAGAGTGGAAAAGATTGTTTGAATGAAAACGTTAAAATTGCAAAATACTACCGTAAATAGACGGTTAATGCTTAATTTTGCAACTTATTATATATAATGAGGAGTAAGATTGTCATATTCTTTCTGCTGTTTGTCTTCGTCTTTGCGATGGCAGACACGAGTCTTCTTGTGCAACGTCCGCTAAAGAAACGAGCACGGGCAAACACCACTGTTTCCGCGAAAGACAGCATAAAGGACACTACGCAGGGGGCGACGGCGGTCGCGGACACCACAAAGATGGACTCCTTGCAGCTTGCCATATATCGTCATAACAAGGTGATTGACGACTCGATAAGGCTCGACAGCATTCAGAGAGCGAAGTCGAACGGTATTGAAGCGCCGGTGAAATATACGGCAAAAGACTCTTTGGTTTATTACGCCGGTACCAAAACGGCATATCTCTACGGCTCTGCGACGGTGGATTATACCGACATGAAGCTGAACAGCGACAAGATTTCATTCTCTCTTGACTCTAACCTCGTCCGCGCGACAGGTACTGCCGACTCTACGGCTGAGAAGGGATTACGTGGCGCACCGGTGTTCAGTATGGGCAATACCACATACGAGAGCGATACGATGGCATATAATTTCAAGTCGAAAAAGGGCTTGATAAAGGACGTATATACCGAGCAGGAGGATGGTTTCCTGCGTGGTGCGAAAGGTAAGAGACTTGATAACGGCGACATATATCTGGAGCATGGGCGTTACACCACGTGCGACGACCCGCATCCCGACTTCTATATAGCACTCTCGCGTGCTAAGGTGCGCCCCGGAAAAGACGTTGTCTTCGGTCCGGCCTACCTTGTGGTGGCCGACGTTCCGCTGCCGCTTGCCATTCCTTACGGATTCTTCCCGTTCTCAAAGAGTTACAGCAGCGGATTCATCATGCCGTCGTATGGTGATGAGTCAGACCGCGGTTTCTATCTTCGCGACGGTGGTTATTATTTCGCCGTGAGCGATAAGTTCGACTTGAAACTGCTTGGTGAGATTTATACTAAAGGCTCTTGGGGACTCTCGGCAGCATCTAACTACAATAAGCGTTACCGCTATTCGGGTAGCTTGTTCTTTAGTTTCCAAGACACACGGACGGGTGATAAAGGTATGCCCGACTACTCGAAGCAGACCAGTTTCAAGGTGCAGTGGAGCCACAGACAGGACGCTAAGGCCAATCCCTTCAGCTCTTTGTCGGCAAGCGTCAACTTCGCCACGACGAGTTACGAGCGCAACAACCTTAACAGTATGTACAATCCGCAGTTGCTCACGCAGTCGACAAGAACATCATCTGTGAGCTGGAGCACTCAGTTCTCGAGCATCGGAATGAGCCTTAGTTCTACGTTCAACCTCGCCCAGAACATGAGAGACTCTACAATCGCGCTCACTCTTCCCGACCTGAATATCAGTATCAGCCGCTTTTATCCGTTCAAGCGCAAGCACGCGGCAGGCACGCCGAAGTGGTATGAGAACATCTCGATGAGCTATACGGGTCAGTTGTCGAACTCGATAAACACAAAAGAAGACCATATCATGCACGCCAATCTGATAAAGGAGTGGCGCAACGGTATGCAGCATAGGATTCCTATTCAGGGTAACTTCACGTTGTTCAACTGCTTGAATGTTACCCCGTCGATTAACATCACCGACCGAATGTACTCTAAGAAGGTGTCGAGATCGTGGGATGAGGCTGCACATGAGGAGGTTCGCGACACCACTTACGGATTCCATAACGTGTATAACTGGGACTTGAGCCTGTCGGCTTCGACTAAGATGTATGGTTTTTGGGTACCCAACAAGAAGATTTTCGGAGATAAGATACAGGCTATCCGCCATGTCATAACGCCGTCTGTATCGTTCAGCTATGCGCCCGACTTCGGAACACGGAGCTACGGTTATTGGGACAGCTACCAATATACGGACGAGAACGGCGAGGTGAAACTCGTGGAATACTCGCCTTATGAGGGGGCACTTTACGGTGTTCCGAGCAAGGGAATGTCGAAGAATATATCATGGTCGGTATCGAACAACCTTGAAATGAAGGTGAAAAGCGACAAGGATTCTACGGGATATAAGAAACTGAGTCTTATAGATGAGCTTGGTGCTTCGATGTCGTATAACGCCGCAGCGGACTATCATAGGTGGAGCGACCTTAACGTTAATCTCCGTTTGAAGTGGTGGAAGAATTACACTTTCAACCTCAACGCACGCTTCGCAACCTACGCATACGAACTCGACGATAATGGAAAGCCATACGTGGGCAACCATACGGAGTGGGGTAAGGGACGCTTCCCGCGTTTTCAGGGTATGTCGCAGAACTTCAGTTTCACGCTGAATCCGGAGAAACTGAAGAAGTGGTTCGGCCGAAAGGATGATGATGACGATGACAAGTCGGGCAACAATGACGATGAGGGCACGGATACGAACATAGAGTCGAATGTGGATGACGATATGGAACGTGGCAAGCACGGAGCTAAAAAGAACTCTTCGGGTATGGCAGAGACTGACGAAGACGGCTATATGAAGTTCTCAATGCCGTGGTCGCTCACCATCGGTTACGGTATAACGATGCGTGAAAACACGTCGGGAACGTTCAATACGAAACGTATGCGCTATCCTTATAAGTACACACAGACGCTGAATTTCAGCGGCAACGTGCGTATCAGTGACGGCTGGAACATCAACTTCTCGAGCGGTTACGACTTCGAGGCGAAGGACATTTCGATGACTACGGCATCGCTTTCGCGTGATTTGCACTGCTTCAACATGAGCTGTTCGGTTGTACTTGCGCCTTACACAAGTTATAACTTCACGTTCCGATGCAACGCAGCGACGCTTACCGATGCTCTGAAATACGACAAACGAAGCGGTATAAGCAATACCATCCAGTGGTATTGATACGTTTCCCGTATGTGATTGCGCGTAGAGTGGGGGACGGAAAGTATGATGTTATTGTTTCCGAAAGGATTTGACATAATATAAAAACAGGATGGTTTCAAGAAAGAAGCCATCCTGTTTTTATATTTGGTGATATTATCTGGCGAATAAATCTATTGGTCGGGATTGTCCATATAGCCACGGTATTCGGGCACAAGTCCCGACATTACTGCTTCGTAAGCCTCCCGCATGGTTTGCTTTTCATATTCCGCACCTTTGCCCTTTGGCGGTATCGGCTTGTGAATGGTGAGCGTCAGCGGATGCCATAGCACCCATTTCATGTCTCGTGTGCGTGGCATTACGTTGAACGAACCGTTGATGGTGAGCGGACAAACGGGCAGTTGCAGCTCGTCGGCAAGCATGAATGCGCCACGGCGGAAGTGGCACATGTGGCCCGAAAACGTGCGGCAGCCTTCGGGAAAGACCACAAGCGACATTCCCTCGCGCAACACTTCGCGTGCCTTGTCGTATGTCTCTTTCACCTTGCGGGGGCCTCGTTTGTCAACAAAGATATGCTGGGCAGCCTCGCAAGCCTTACCGACAAACGGGATTTTGCGCAGTTGCCACTTCATCATCCACTTGAAATTGCGGTTCAGGAAGCCATATATAAGGAAGATGTCGAACGCTCCCTGATGGTTGCTCACAAAGACATAGGAGCATCCGGGGATAAGGTTTTCGCGCCCTTCGACACGCACCGGCAACAGCAATACACGCACTATGAGCTGTGCCCACAGCTTACCGGGGTAGTAACCCCAAAAGTGTCCGTTGCCGAGAAAGCAGCCGATGATGGTTACGATGGATGTAAGCAGCGAGGCGAACAATATAATCGGCAACGCTATGAACAACTGGTAGATTCGATATATATACTTCATACTATTCTGTTTTTATAAGTTATAGGGCTTCATCCCCAACCCCTCTCCAAAAGAGAGGGGAATGATTACATTTTCGTTATTTGTTGTTTATAGGGAGTGATAAAAGATAATAAAGTATTTCTCAATCCTCACTTCTCACTCCTCTATCCCCGTACAATTATGGTCTCTCTACCTTGGGGGATTTGGAGGGGGCTTCTCTCCTCTTTAGTGTTATGACTACAATCTCGCCGGACATACCTATGCGGAACGGAACAACGCCGCCCAAGCCGCAACTCACATTGAGAAAGCGGCCGGACTGCTCGTATAATCCGTGGTCTTCATCATATTTCAGCATCGTGGGACGTATGCCTCCGAGACTCATCTGGCCGCCATGCGTGTGTCCGCTGAGCGTGAGTTGCGCCTCAGAATGGGGCAGAATGTCGCGTTGCCAGGCCGAAGGATCGTGCTGGAGCAGCACAACGAAAGCGTTATTGTCCACGTTTTGGAGCGTTTTCTTTATATTTCCGCGATGTGGCATTGGCGGTTTGCTGTCGTTCTCCTCGCCTGCTATCACGATGGAATCATTGCCGCGACGCACTTTCTTGTTCTCGTTCATCAGTAAAGACCAGCCCAAAGAGCGTACGACAGTTTGCGTTTCGCGTTCGTATTCGGCTTTCTTGCGCTTTGAAACGTTCACGTAAGAACTGTAATCGTGATTGCCAAGCACCGCGAATACACCGTCTTTAGCTTTTAACCGGCTGAGTTCGTCGGCATGGTCGTGTATCTCTTGCGGTACGATATTCTGCAAATCGCCCGTAAAAACTATTGCGTCGGCGCGCTGCGCGTTAATGGAATCGACCGCCGAACGCAGCATTTCCTTGTATATTCCATAGTATGTGCCAACGTGAGCGTCGGAAAACTGCACGATGCGATAGCCGTCGAAGGCCTTCGGAATGTCGGAAGAAGCAATCTCAATGTGGCGTATCTCCATGCGTCGAAACCCTACAAAGGCTCCGTAGACGGCCATTCCGGCCATCAGCAGACTTGCGGCTGCACCAATGCGGTGGCACCATCGTCGGCTGAAACAAGGGATAAAGGAAAACAAAGAGCACAATACAAACATGGTCTTTGGCACGATAAATACGGCAAAGAGCAGCAGGTAGAGGTCGAGCCAGACTTTTTCGGAAGGAATAAAGTCGGTCAATGAGGAGAGCCACACGGTATAAACCACCATCACGATGCTCAGAATCGAGTTCAGAATGATAAGTCTGAGACCCGAAGAACGCCTTGCGCGCCGATACATCTTATATATATAGGCGTCCGGAAGCACTATCAGCAGTAGCCAAAATATGAGAAATCGTGCAATCAACTATGTTTTTCCTTTCCTTGATAATATTCTTTTTCGCGTTTATAATGTGGCATTTTAACTTGATAATCCTATTATATGTCTTAATAATAGTGATGTTCTTTGCCTTTATAACAGGCTTGATGCGAGATATTTGCGCATCAGTTCGACGGGCAATCCGCGCCGTTTCGCATAGTCACGCAGTTGGTCTTCGCCTATCTTGCCTATGCTGAAGTAACGCGCTTGTGGGTGAGCGAACATCAATCCCGACACACTTGCGTGTGGTGTCATCATACCATTCTCTGTCAACCGTATGCCAATGTCCTTCATTCCGATAATGTCTGAGATGATGAAATTAATACTTGTGTCGGGCATCGAGGGGTAGCCCACCGCCGGGCGAATGCCGATGAAAGGCTCGGAATGCAGTTCTTCGGGTGCGAAATGCTCATCGGCAGCGTATCCCCAGTATGTTTTCCGCACGTCTTCGTGTAGCTTTTCGGCTGTAGCTTCAGCCAGTCTGTCGGCCAAAGTCTGTGAAAGCATCCGCCGGTAATCATCATCCCGCTTGTCGGTTTCCATTGAAATGTCGACAGTAGAGGCGAAAACGCCAATCTTATCCTTTATTCCCGAGCTTAAAGGCCGCACGAAATCAGCCAAACAAAGGTTATATTCGCCCTCTTTCATGGCCTCCTGACGACGCAATAACGGCAGTCGCACGTTGCTGATAAGCAAGTCATCGCCGTCGGAATTAGCGTCGAAAAGCCCGAATACGGCGTGTGTGTGATATTTGGAATCCATCTCTGACAGCATGGTTTCGGCCTCCTTGCGCAGCGACAGCTTTGCTTCTTCCGGCTTGTCAGACATCTGCCATGCGTGAAAGAAATATATCCAATTAATGTATGGAGCCACTTCGCGGACTCTGTACCTAATCTTTCGTATCATCGTAACGCCTGTATCTTAACCTCGGAACGCTATTTCCTCGCCTCGAACGCTATCATCAAAGACACCTTTATTATATATATGGTGTCCGTTGCAGAACGTATGCTCCACCCGCCAGTTGTATTCATGGCCGGTCATCGGGCTCCACCCGCATTTACTTTGAATCATTTCGTCGGTAAGAGTCCACGGATTGTCGTCCCGACGCACTACCACGACATCGGCTTTGTAGCCTTTCCGCAGGTAGCCGCGCTCTCTAATGGAGAACAGACTCGCCGGGTTGTGGCTCATTAAGTATGTCAGACGCTCGATAGGGATGATGCCGTTATCTACGAGTTCAAGCATCGTGACGAGCGAGAACTGTATCATCGGCATTCCCGAAGCTGCCTTGCAACATCCTCCCTGTTTCTGACTGAGTTGGTGTGGGGCGTGATCCGTGCCGACAACGGTTATGCGTCCGTCGGCGATGGCATGGCGCAGAGCGTCGCGGTCGGACGGTTTCTTTATCGCGGGGTTGCACTTTATCAGCGCGCCTTTCGTGAGATAGTCGTCGCTTGTGAAGTAGAGGTGGGCTATGCAAGCCTCGCCGGTGATGTTGCCACCCAACAAAGAGAGTTCTTTCTCCGTACTTATATGCGCTATATGCAGTTTCGTGCCAAACGTCCGGGCCATTTGTACAGCCAAAGCAGACGATTCATAGCACGCTTCCTCGCTGCGGATAACCGGATGAAGCATCACAGAAGGGTCGTCGCCGTATGCCTTTTTCATCTGTTCCATATTGTGGTTGATGATGTCGGAGTCCTCGCAATGCGCCATAATGGGGACGTCCAAAGTTGCCGCAGCCTTGAAGATGTTTAGTAAAGAGCCATATCGGTCTACAAGCATATTGCCGGTAGACGACCCCATGAACAGTTTCACGCCCGGAACGCGACAGAAATCAATCTCATTGAGGCTGTTCCAGTTATCGTTTGTAGCTCCGAAGAAGAAGCTGTAGTTCACACTGCTCTCCTTTCTGGCTATCTCAAACTTCTCATTGAGTGCATCCACCGTTGTTGTTTGCGGTACGGTGTTGGGCATATCGAAGTAAGACGTTACGCCACCGTATGCCGCCGCCCGGCTCTCAGAGGCTATGTCGGCCTTGTCAGTGAGTCCAGGCTCACGGAAATGCACGTGTTCATCAATCACTCCGGGTATAACAAAACAGCCCGTGGCATCTACGATTGTGTCGTAACTGTCACGGACTGGCTCCTCATTTTCTATTATTTGCAATATCCTATCGTCCTCGATTACTATCGAGCCGACAAACTTCCGCCCTTCGTTGACGATAGTTCCACCAACTATCAGTGTTTTCATTATATCTTAAAAACATTTATTGAACAGTGTCTCCGGCAAGTTCTGCCGGTGTGGGAGGTGCCTGAACAGCACTGTTTTCCGTACCCGGTGCCGACGGGGCTGGCATCTGGTCGGGGTCCACCATACCGTTCATAATATCTTGATTGCGCTTAGCCGCATTCACATAGTCGCTCACGTAAGGGTCGTTCTTGAATTTATTAGTAGCCTTACTCAGTATATCTTCAATCCACGGCTCAAACATTGGGTAGCGATAATCGGCCGTTGCCATTTGGAATACATACGGGCCGAGTACGTTATCAAAGTTCTCTACGATGAACGAAGTTATCAATTTGTCGAGTTTCTGTGAAATGTCGGCATCCTTAGCAGCAAGCTGCCGGTTCACGACTTCCATATCGCTGCCGTTCATGTATGCCTGATTTTGGCGGTGAACAAGCTCCACCGACTCGTTTTGCAACTGTGCGAAGCTTTTCAGGAACTTATAGAGCTTGTCATTCAGAGGCGTTCCGCCGATGGAATGTTGCGTGTTATTGATTTTTATCGATATGTCACCGCTTTCAAGAACTACAGGAAGCAGCACGTCTTCGTCCATGTAAATATTGGCAATCTTGGTGGAGTCGATGTTGCCCATAAAGGTGAATTTGCCGTGAACGACATCGCAAGAGTCAATATCCTTTAGGGCATCGTTCTTGATTATCTTTAGATATAGCTTGTGCCCATCGAGCATTGACACATTGGAAGAGCCTTCGATATTGTAAGAACTCGAACACGACGTTAGTGCGATAATTGATAAAAGTGCGTAAAGTACTTTGTTCATATATGCCTGTTTATATTATTTAGTATGACAAAAGTACAATCAATTATCGATGTAATAAAAAAAATTCATGCTATTTAAAATAATATGTCGCTCTTTTAGGTTTTTTTCAATATTTGTTCGGGCGACTTATTGCTTCTCCTTGTCCAACTCGCGGGAAATCCGGTGGGTGGTATATAGTTCAAGGATAGCCGCGATAAGGAGTATCACGACCCACTTTCCCTGTGTCATAACCACGAATGTGATGTATGTGCTGCCGTTCTTTCCCAGCATATTTCTTATCCAGCCGTGATTCTCCTCGAAAGCCAACAGGCCGGCAATGATGAAGAACACGTCGGCAAGAGTCATGATTCTGCGCAACCGGCGCACTGCAATGTTATTGCCGTCATAGCTCTGCATCATCTGCATCGACGCGAAAGCCACCGCGCCGACAATGAACAGAACTGACGAAACGCTCTGACAAATAAGGAAAGCGTAGCCACCTGCCCCCACGGTCATAAGCAAACCGCCCAGCAGGAAAATGATATTCTGAAATTTATTTAGCTGTTTCATTCGTGTTAAGTGTTTCCTGAAGACGCTCGTCATCACTTAGTACAAACACCTCCTCATCGTCTGCCTTCATGAAATAGCGCTCTCTCGCAATCTTGCTTATAGCCGACGGATTGCGCTCAAGATTCCTCAGAGTCTTTGAGTCGGCTTCATATTGCTTGTTATATTTGGCAATCTCTTCTTTCAACTCAGATATCTGATAATCGTTTTTGAAGCGTTTCACGATGCTGTCCTCGTCGAGAAAGCCCACAATAGCCACTCCTGCCACTATCGTAATATGATATTTGAAGTGGCTGAGAAAGTCCCATATATGTTCCGTAAACTTGCTCATAAGCTATGATTTGATGTGCAAAAATAAGAAATTAAATCGAGATTAGCATTATAATCTCCGATTTTTTAGAGATATTTTCCCGACAGTCGATAACAAATGCAAACTCATTCTTTTGCCGTTTGGAATGATTTTCGTAATTTTGCACAATATAGTCGGCCGGAAAAGGATAATATCCGGCACGACAAACGACTAATTATCATTATGGAATATATAGTATCAGCACGTAAGTACAGGCCTCTTTCGTTCGACTCGGTGGTAGGACAGACGGCCCTGACCACCACTCTGAAGAATGCCGTGAAGAGTGGGAAACTGGCCCACGCTTATCTTTTCTGCGGACCGCGAGGTGTTGGTAAGACCACTTGCGCACGTATCTTTGCGAAAGCCATCAACTGCGAGAACCCCACCGGGGATGGCGAGGCGTGTGGAGAGTGCGAGAGCTGCAAGGCATTTGCCGAACAGCGGTCGTACAATATCTTTGAACTTGATGCGGCATCGAACAACTCTGTGGAGAACATCAAGTCGCTAATGGACCAAACACGCATACCGCCGCAGGTGGGACGCTACAAGGTTTTCATCATCGACGAGGTGCATATGCTCTCTACGGCAGCCTTCAACGCGTTTCTGAAGACTCTCGAAGAGCCGCCTGCACACGTGATTTTCATTCTCGCCACTACCGAGAAACACAAGATTCTGCCCACAATCCTGAGCCGTTGCCAGATATACGACTTTGAAAGAATGACAGTTCCGAACATTATCAGCCACTTGAAGATGGTTGCCGAGAAGGAGAATATCAGCTACGAAGAGGAGGCTCTGGCTGTGATTGCCGAGAAAGCGGACGGCGGAATGCGCGATGCACTCTCGATATTCGACCAGGCCGCGAGCTTCAGCGGGGGCAACGTAACTTACGAGAAGATTATAGAAGATCTGAATGTCCTTGATTCTGAGAATTATTTCCGTATCATCGACCTCGCCGTTGAGAACAAGGTGAGCGAGATTATGGTGCTTCTCAACAACGTCATAAGCAAAGGATTCGACGGTGGACTGATAATAAACGGACTTGCGTCGCACGTGCGTAATGTGCTGATGGCGAAGGATGCACAGACCATTCCGTTGCTTGAGGTGAGCCAGCAACAGCGTGCGAAGTACGAAGAACAGGCCAAGAAATGCTCTACGCCTTTCTTGTATAAGGCGTTGCAGATAATGAACCGTTGCGACATCAACTACAGGCAGTCGGCCAACAAGCGTCTGCTTGTGGAACTTACGCTTATAGAGGTGGCGCAAATCACGCAGCCCGACGATTCGCCTGCCGCGGGGCGCAGCCCCAAGAGACTGAAATCCCTGTTTAAGAAAATTGTCCGTGAAATCCAGCCTACACCGGCAGCACAGGTGGCCGGGGCCGGAATGCACTCTCTGCGTGCCAAGCAGGTGGCGCAGACTGTGGTAAGCGGACCGCAACCTGCTGCCGTAAGCAATGCCGCGACTGCCAATACCGGCACCCAAACGCCCGTGAAGCCTGCCGGCGCGGCTATGCCGAAGATGAAACTCGGCTCTATAGGTATGTCGTTCAGCAACTTGGTGAAGGCCGAGAATGAGAAGCCGAGCTATTTCAAAGAGCCCGAGGTGGAGACAATCGGGGAGAAGAAGGAATTTGACCAGGACGCTCTCAACCGCACATGGCGCGCTATGTGCAACCGAATGCCTGCGCAGATGCAGGGCCTCGCAACGCGACTGAAGAATCTCTCGCCCGAAATTGCCGACTATCCCAACATCGAAGTGCTTGTGGAAAGCCGGATAATGCTCGAAGAAATCAACGCTATAAAGTCGCGAATACGTGCTACTCTGATTAAGGAACTGCAAAACGGCAATATCACCCTGAACATCCGGCTGGCCAAAGAGGAGGAGATAAAGCCGCGCATGACGCCCCGCAACGTGCTTGATAATATGAAAAAGGAATTTCCGGCCATCGGAAAACTCGTACAAACTCTTGGCCTCGACCTCGTCTGAGTGTGAAACGAAATCGGCTTGTCATAAAATAAGACCCGTTAGTGCTATAAAAAAGTCAAGAATGATGTATCAAAATACAAGACTTGTTTGAAATCGTAATCCCGAAAGTGTATTTTTTGTGGCCATTTAGTTTGTTATATGCCACAAAAATACAAATTCGGAATTTTGATACGCCCTCATCAGAACTCAGAGCCTTATACTGAACGGCATATAGGAATAGCCCATATTGTCGAGCATATTGGATGTGCGAGTCAATATAGCGGTTGGCTTATATCATCTACTATGATGATATTACGATAAAGCTTAAGATTATAAAGTATATAACCATTACCATAAAAAACTCAAAGACAATTTTTCTCCTTGCCTTATTCTTTTTCATTCCATCATTACCGCATTCCTTAAACCGTAATATAAATAGTCTGATAGTATCTACTATTAGTACAGTTACAATAGTAAGATATATTATATGATAAAGAGAAGAGGCTACAAACCTCCAAAAAAAATTAAAGTCTATATGATATCCGCTACACATAATCCCCAAAGTCCTATTGTTAGTGCAACTCCATAAGGCCCCCCAAAAGTATTGGCACCAATGCCCTCTTTACCTTGTATTCTTCTATAACTTTTTGTCCTTATTATGACGGAGTTTAAGAGAGAACAGGATGCCGGGCAGATATTCTGCATTGTAAAATGATAATGCATATCCAAGAAATGAGATTTCCTGCTTTATTATTCCATTTAATTAAAAGCCCGGCCAACAAACCTGTTTGGCACACTTCCAGTCTTTTCTTATGGCAAAATTTAGCCCCACCTTATATCAGCGGCATTCCGGCCTCGGCACATTCGCGGTGCATCTCCTCCGGCCAAATGCTTGCCTGAATCTCTCCGATGTGCGCTTTGTGCAGCAGAACCATACACAGACGGCTCTGACCGATACCGCCTCCAATGCTTAACGGCAGTTTGTCCTCAAGCAGTTGCTTGTGGAAATACAGTTCCTTGCGGTCTTCCTTGCCTTCCAAAGCGAGCTGACGAAGCAGGCTCTCCTTGTCGACACGGATACCCATCGAAGACAATTCAAACGAACGCTCAAGCACGGGATACCATATCAGAATGTCGCCATTCAGTCCCACGCTGCCATCTTCGGCAACGGTCGACCAGTCATCATAGTCAGGTGCGCGGCCGTCGTGCTTCTTTCCGTCAGACAGTTTGCTGCCGATGCCCGTTACAAACACAGCCCCGTATTTCTTGCAGATAGCATCCTCGCGCTCTTTCGGTGTCATGTCTGGATACATCCGGAGCAGTTCCTCGCTATGCACGAAGTGGATTTTTTCCGGCAGGAACGGCTCTATCTGCGGATAAGTCTCGCACGTGAGATATTCCGTGCGGCGTATTGCGGCGTATATCCGTTCTACGATGTTTTTCAGGAAAGCCAATGTGCGCTGTTCCTTTGTGATAACGGCCTCCCAGTCCCATTGGTCCACGTACAGAGAGTGCAGGTTGTCGAGCTCCTCGTCGGCGCGGATGGCGTTCATGTCCGTGTATATTCCGTAGCCAGGCTTCACCTTGTATTCAGCCAATGTGAGCCTTTTCCATTTTGCGAGCGAGTGCACCACCTCAGCCTGAGCATCGTCAAGGTCCTTTATCGGGAATGTTACCGGACGCTCAACACCGTTCAAATCATCGTTGATACCCAGTCCTTTCAGTACGAAAAGCGGAGCGGTAACGCGGCGCAGACGCAGTTCGGTAGAGAGATTCTGCTGGAAAAACTCCTTTATCAGTTTGATTCCCTGTTCCGTCTGGCATATTCCTAAAAGTGCCTTATATCCAACCGGCTTTATCAGTTTGCTCATTTCCTTATATGTTTTTATATTTTATCTTTTTTGTATGAGACAGTAGCGATGCCTGTATGTGCAGATAAGATTGTCATCCGTGCATTTTCCTGACAGCATCATCCTGTCTTTTTGCGACTGCAAAGGTAGCTATAAATTATTAATAAGCAAGCAAAACTCTGAAATATTTTACATTTTGATATTAATTTCTCTTGTTTGCTTGCATTATTTCTGTATTAAAATCATTTTCGTTCGTCTGCTGATACAATCTTGTTGCGGTCTTTATGTCTTGTCGCTCTGTCTGTTACACATTAATATATAATGCTTCTGCTCTGTGTCATGTTGCTGTTCGGAAAAACAAAAAACATCTCTGTCGGGAAATGTTAAAATCGGTAATAAATATTTACATTATCCCTTTGAAAACTCGCGGATTTCTGTTCAAGACTTTTCGTGTTCGAAAATATGGCAAAAATAGGCGTTTTGCGATATTTCGAGATAAAGTTTTGATAGTCAGGTGGTTATGGCGTTTTTGTGCGATTTTTGTCGTTTGGCAACACATTTTCGTCTCTTTGAAAATGCAAAAGTGGCTCCGTCAGGCTGCAAAAGTGGCACTTTTAGGCTTCAAAACAGGCTCCGTTGCACTCTGAAAGTGGCTCCGTTGCGTTCCAAAAGTGCCTCCGTCAGACTGCAAAAGTGGCACTTTTGGAGAATTAACAATTCGGTTTGGCGTTTTCCGGGTGGCAGAAAATGAAGAAAAAGTGATGGTTAGATAGGCTAAAATTGCACAAAAGGGTGGATAAATGTGCAGAAAATGCTCTCTAATCATCACTTTTTCAGACTCTGTTTTTCGGTTTTTGGTCTTAGAAAGCATATTTTTCGCCATTTTTGAGAGCTACTTTCCGCTTTTAACATTGTTAATTTTTGACCAAAAATCTTTACATTTTCAGTCGCCAAAATAAAAAACTTGTCAGATAATTTTGCCTTTTCCCTAATTATAATTACCTTTGTACCATTGTAAGGCTCCGTAGCTTAGCTGAATAGAGCGTCAGATTCCGGTTCTGAAGGTCTTGGGTTTGAATCCCAACGGAGTCACTTAGTTGCCTGAAAGAGTATTTTTTTTTAGCCGAATGAGGTCAGAAAAAGTTCTGAAGGTCTTGGGTTTGAATCCCAACGGAGTCACTTGGTTGCCTGAAAGAGTATTGTTTTTTAGCCGAATGAGGTCAGAAAAAGTTCTGAAGGTCTTGGGTTTGAATCCCAACGGAGTCACTTAGTTGCCTGAAAGAGTATTTTTTTTTAGCCGAATGAGGTCAGAAAAAGTTCTGAAGGTCTTGGGTTTGAATCCCAACGGAGTCACTTAGTTGCCTGAAAGAGTATTTTTTTTTAGCCGAATGAGGTCAGAAAAAGTTCTGAAGGTCTTGGGTTTGAATCCCAACGGAGTCACTTGGTGGCCTGAAAGAATATTGTTTTTAGCCGAATGAGGCCAGAAAAAGTTCTGAAGGTCTTGGGTTTGAATCCCAACGGAGTCACTAAAGAAGAGGATTTCCTATTACGGAATCCTTTTTTCTTTTTCCATTTGTTTCCCTAAATTATTCAATATAATTTTATATCTTTGTAGTCATTAAATGAAAGTGGGTTTACAAAAAAAAGATAGTATTATGACTCAACATAATTCCATTAAACTATTTGAGACAAAAAAAGTCCGTACCATTTGGGATGACAAAGAAGAAAAATGGTACTTCTCCATAGTGGATGCTGTGGCAGTTTTAACAGATAGCAGTAATCCGCAAACGTATTGGAGGGTCTTAAAGAAAAGGCTTTCTGATGAGGGTAATCAAACCGTTACAAATTGTAACGCTTTGAAAATGCAAGCCGCTGACGGGAGAATGCGTCTGACCGATGTCGCTGATGCCCGGCAACTTCTGCGCCTTATACAGTCTATACCTTCGCCAAAGGCTGAACCTTTCAAACAATGGATGGCACAGGTGGCTGCGGAACGTATCGACCAAATGCAAGATCCGGAGCTTTCTATAAAACAGGCACTGGCAGACTACAAGCGGTTGGGTTATTCGGATAATTGGATTAATCAGCGACTCAAGTCCATTGAAATACGTAAAGACCTTACTGATGAATGGAAACGGCATGGTCTGAAAGAGGGAGTACAGTTTGCTACGCTCACAGATATTATCTATCAGACGTGGAGCGACATGACGGCTAAGGAATATAAGCAATTCAAAGGCTTAAAGAAAGAGAACCTGCGAGACAATATGACCAATAAGGAATTGGTGCTTAATATGCTTGCAGAGCTTTCTACCAAAGAAATTTCGGATAGTAAATCCCCCGAAACATTCCAAGAGCATAAGGATGTGGCACAAGCTGGTGGCGAGATTGCGCGTAATGCACGAATGGAACTGGAGGAGAAAACAGGAAAAGCTGTCATTAGTCCTCTAAATGCCAAGACTGGGATTGTCCTGAATGCGCTACAAGAAGAAAGCAAGAAACTGCCTTGATGCGTTAAATACAAAAAGCATTATGCTATAGACATTGAGCAGTAGGCATTTTTGAACCGTCAGAAATCCGAGAAAATACATAATAAAATACGATGCGAAACGTTTATTTTTTATAAAAATCGAAAACTGTTAACATGAGAAAGAAATAAAAACCAATGAGAGTAATTATAGAACCTGATTACGACAAAATGTCGAAATGGGCCGCCAACTATGTGGCAGCAAGGATAAAAGAGTTTAATCCGACTCCGGAGAGACCGTTCAAATTAGGATGCCCCACCGGTTCCTCACCGTTAGGACTCTACCGGGAGTTGATAAAGAAATACCAAGATGGCGAAATCTCATTCCAAAATGTGATTACATTCAATATGGATGAGTATGTGAACCTGCCGGAAGACCACCCGGAAAGCTATCACTCTTTCATGTGGACAAACTTCTTCTCGCATATTGACATTAAGAAAGAGAACGTACACATACTGAACGGAAACGCCAAAGACCTTGACAAGGAATGCGCCGACTATGAGAAGGCGATAGAGGATGCCGGCGGCATTGACCTGTTTATGGGTGGCGTGGGACCAGACGGGCATCTGGCATTCAATGAACCAGGCTCGTCATTGGCAAGCAAGACGCGAATCAAGACACTTAACACGGACACGATATTGGCCAATTCGCGCTTCTTCGACGGCAATATGCAGCTTGTGCCGAAGCAGGCTCTGACGGTAGGTATCGGCACGGTGATGGCGGCAAAGGAAGTGCTGCTGGTCTGCAACGGACACCACAAGGCACGCGCCCTGCAACATATCGTAGACGGTTCGGTATCACACAAGTGGACTGCCTCAATGCTCCAGATGCACCCGAAATGTGTCGTGGTGTGCGACGAGAATGCTTGCGATGAGCTGACTGTGGGTACATATAAGTATTATCTCGATAAGGAGCGCGGCAATCTGTAAACTTTCGAGCGACTATTAGAACTACATAAACATAATAACCGAAAATGGATTTAATCGAAAGATTCATCAATTACACTAAATTCGACACGCAGTCGGCTGAGGATTCCGAAAGCGTGCCAAGTACATCCAAGCAACTTGTCTTTGCGAAATACCTGAAAGAGGAACTCGAACACGAGGGCTTCGCTGACGTGGAGATGGACGACAAGGGATATATCTACGCTACATTGAAGGCTAACACAAAGAAAGAAATCCCGACGATAGGCTTCATATCCCATTATGACACAAGTCCTGACGCAAGCGGTGCGGATGTTAAGGCGCACATCGTGGAGAATTATGACGGCTCTGACATTGAGTTGTCGCCGGGAATCGTATCGTCTCCGAGCAAGTTTCCCGAACTTCTGAACCACAAGGGCGAGGATTTGATAGTAACAGATGGTACTACTCTGCTCGGTGCAGACGACAAGGCAGGCATCGCCGAGATTGTGCAGGCGATGTGTTATCTGCGCGACCACAACGAGATAAAGCACGGCGATATCCGCGTGGGGTTCAATCCCGATGAGGAGATAGGTATGGGGGCGCACCATTTCGATGTGGAGAAGTTCGGCTGCGAGTGGGCTTACACTATCGACGGAGGCGACTTGGGCGAGTTGGAATATGAGAATTTCAACGCTGCCGGCGCCAAAGTATATATAAAAGGTGTGAGTGTGCATACGGGATATGCCAAAGGTAAGATGGTGAACGCCAACCGGTTGGCTTGCGAGTTCAATGATATGATTCCCGAAACGGACATCCCCGAGACTACCGAAGGCTATCAGGGCTTCTATCATCTGCTCTCGATTGAGAGCCGGACGGAGGAGGCCAAGCTCGCATATATCATACGCGATCACGACCGCGGACGCTTTGCCGACCGCAAAGAGTTCATGGAAGAGTGTGCGAAGAAGATGAACGAGAAATACGGCGAGGGTACGGTCAGAGTAGAATTGAAGGACCAATACTACAACATGAAGGAGAAAATCGACCCGAATATGCACGTCATCGACCTCGTGCTGCACGCCATGCAGGAGTGCGATGTGGCACCGCGGGTGCAGCCGATACGTGGAGGAACAGACGGGGCGCAGCTCTCTTTCCGCGGACTTCCGTGTCCGAACATCTTCGCCGGAGGCGTGAATTTCCACGGGCCGTTCGAGTTTGTAAGCGTACAGGTTATGGAAAAGGCCATGCAGGTGATAGTGAAAATCTGCGAAATGACGGCCGCATATAACGACTGATAATAAATATTTAGAGGCAAGAGACAACAGGGCGAAATGCAACCCCATAGTTCTCTTGCCTCTTTTTTCTTAATTCCTTATTCTTAAAAGACTTTTAATGGCAGAACTTCCAACATTAGTACAAGACCTCGCACTTATTCTCGTCGTTGCCGGAGTGGTAACTTTGTTGTTCAAGAAACTGAAGCAGCCGCTTGTCTTGGGCTATATCGTAGCCGGATTTCTTGTCTCTCCCCACATGCCATATATCATGTCGGTGGTAGAGAGGGCGAATATCCAGACCTGGGCAGACATCGGCGTGATTTTCCTCCTGTTCTCCTTAGGACTCGATTTCTCGTTCAAGAAAATCATGAAGATGGGTGCTTCGCCCGTCATAGCGGCCTGCACGATTATCTTTTCGATGATGATGCTCGGCATTTGCGCCGGATACGTGTTTGGATGGAGCCGGATGGACTGCATATTCCTCGGCGGAATGCTTGCCATGTCGTCTACGACGATTATCTATAAAGCCTTCGACGACATGGGACTGAGGCAGCAGAAGTTTGCCGGAATGGTGATGAGCGTCCTCATATTAGAGGACATTCTCGCCATTGTCATGATGGTGATGCTCTCCGCGATAGCCGGAGGCAGCAGCCCGGATGGCGGCGAGATGGCCCAAAGCATATTGAAGATAGGTTTCTTTTTGGTCCTTTGGTTTGTCGTCGGTATCTTTGCCGTGCCGTTGTTCCTGCGTAAGACGCGCAAATTATTAAACAACGAGACCCTCCTGATCTTCTCCATCGGCCTGTGCTGTCTTATGGCCGTGCTGTCGTCTAAGGTAGGTTTCAGTTCAGCTTTCGGTGCGTTTGTGATGGGAAGCATACTCGCCGAGACCGTCGAGGCCGACAAGATAGAGCGCGTGGTAGAGCCGGTGAAGAATCTTTTCGGCGCGATATTCTTCGTGTCGGTAGGTATGCTTGTCGACCCCGCTGTGCTTATCAAGTATGCACTGCCTATCTGCGTGCTTGTGCTTACCATACTTTTGGGTCAGGCCGTGCTTGGAACGTTTGGCTTTATTCTTAGCGGACAGCCTCTGAAAAATGCTATCCGATGCGGATTTTCAATGGCTCAGATTGGCGAGTTCGCCTTTATCATAGCCTCGTTGGGTCTCTCTCTCGGCGTAATCAGCAACTTCCTCTATCCCGTTGTCGTGGCCGTGTCGGTGATTACGACCTTCCTCACACCCTATATGATACGCGCCGCTGAGCCGTGCAACAGATATTTGGAACGCCATCTGCCTCAAGGATGGTTGCGCGGACTCACGCTTATGTCGGGTAGCGACCCGCTTTTGGGCAATGATGCGGCCAATAACTGGCGCACTCTGATACGTGCCATGATTCTGAATACGGTGATTTATTCCATCCTTTCGATAGCTGTCATAGCCGTGTCGTGGGCTTTTCTGCTGCCGTTTCTGCGCGGACTGTTGCCCGGATGGGAGCTTCATTGGGTGGCAAATGCCATCTGCGGCGTGATTACGGTGCTCTGCATCTCGCCTTTCCTGCGTTCCATCGTGATGAAAAAGAACCACTCCGACGAGTTCCGCACGTTGTGGGCAACGAACCGCATAAACCGTTTTCCACTCGTGTTCACAATCCTTGTGCGCATCATCATAGCGTCTTCGTTTGTCTTCTACATCTGCAATTATCTCACACGGTTCACTAATGCCCTCATGATAACCATCGCCCTGTTTGCCATTATGGTGATGATAATGTCGCGAACGTTAAAGCATCGCAGTATAAAACTGGAGAGATTGTTTATCATGAACTTGCGTTCGCGCGACATCGCGGCACAAGTGCGCGGCAAGAAACGGCCACTTTACGAAGGTTATCTGCTCGACCGGGACATTCATATAAGCGATTTCGACGTGCCGGAGGATTCTACGTGGACGGGAAAAAAACTCAGTCAGTTGAAGTTCCGCAACCGTTTCGGAGTGCACGTGAGCAGTATCCTGCGTGGAAGTCGGCGCATGAACACGCCCAGCGGCAATGATGTGGTGTTCCCGGGCGACAGAATACAGGTGATTGGCAGCGACGAACAGCTTGCGAATTTCGGTAAAGCGCTGGCCGAAGAGCTTTACGAGGACGACCCGGATATAGAGCAGCGCGAGATGAAACTGCGTAGGATGGTGCTCACTTCCAAGAGTCCGTTTATCGGAAAGACGCTCCGCGAGAGTGGCATCCGCGACAAGTACAACTGCATGGTAGTGGGCGTTGAGGCCGGAGAGCAGAACCTCACGATGATAAGTCCGTCACGTTTGTTCGAGCAGGGCGACATTATATGGGTTGTCGGTGAGGAAAAATCGTTGCAGGAACTGTTTGGTTGAGGAGACAGAAGGCAGGAGACAGAAATTCAGACATTACTTTCGTGTTCCAGAACAGCCTCTTTTGTGTTATGTCTTCTGTCTTTTTTGTGAATCACTGAGATACGTCCAAGCCGAGGCGTGGCTTCAACCTGCCATAAGAATATAAAAGCACGCGGTGGTATAGAAATTGCGAAGCACGGGCAGCCGGTCGAGGAAAGGGGGAACACGGCGGGGAGTCAGCCCGAACTTCATACGGTAATGTGGATTGATTAGCCACAGGTGGCGCAGGACCACGGACAACTGTGCGGCGCGGCAAAGTTCCTCAAAACGCTCTATCGGAGTGGCGGCCTCACGGATAGACAGAAGTTCCCTGACATTGTCCTCGCCCTCTCCGCATCGTCTCAACAAACGTTCATATATTTTCTTCGGCAGCAAATGTATCCACGGACACTTTGAAATACGGCTATGACATATCTGTTGGTGGCCGCCGAAAGGCATCTGCCACGCCGGAAAACCGAAGAATGCGATACCTGACGGTGCGAGGAATCCGCGTACGTTCTGCAAGAAACACAGTTTCAGTTTTTGTGGTATATGCTCTATTACGTCATGGATAAGAATCACGTCATACGTTCTGTTTGCCTCTGGAGGAGTCATCTCGCAAAAGTTTCCGCATACAAACCTGCACTCATAGCCTTGTTCCTCAAAGAAAGTCTCTGCTTGTTCTATCCGCGTCTGCGATAAATCGATTCCTTCCACGTAGCATCCGCGCTCAGCAAAAGGCAAAAGGTTGCCGCCTTCTCCGCAGCCAATCTCAAGTACCCTAAGCCCTTCTCCTACTTTATGGAAACGTTCCACATATTCCAAATAATATTCTTTTGAAGTTGTCGCCTGCTCCTCAAAATATCTTTTCCTGTCTTTATGCCTTACTTGCATCTTTGTCTTTTTTAGTTAAAAGCAATAACGTGGCACAAGCCACGTTATTGTCTGCTTATTGGGTTATTATCATTCTTTTTGTCGCAAATTCTTTATTATTAACGATTAAAGAATAAATATACATTCCTGATACCAATTCGCTACCATCTATAAAGTGAGAACTGGGATATCAGCTGAAAGATTTTCCCGGTCTATAGTTCCTTCCCAAATAATACCTGAATCGTTCTCTACCACAACATTAATACTATTAATATCAGGTGGCAACACAAATTCCAAATGCCCATTATCATAGATACACACCAACTGATGACGCATTGGCATACGAGGACGATTTATCGAATGCTTAATATCCAGAAATACTTCTTTACTGTCATTTAATGCCATCATAGTATTGCCCGTGAGCAATAGCAACGTGAATGCAATAATTATTCTTAATCTTTTCATATTTTTTTGTAATTTATTTTCTTACAAAATTACGGTGATTCATATAAATCTCCAAATTTTATCAGATTTTAAATTTGGCATAGTAAACGAGATATTGCCTGATTATCAGGTATTTACAATGATGAGATTTCTTATTTTTTGGCAACCCGAAAAATACGATAAAAAGATGTATATAATACGTATATTCTGATAAAGAAATTATTGCTGTCTGGTAAAACTTTTTTTGAGCATACAAAGAATTAGGGCTGACCCGATAAATATATGGGAAGTCTTTATTAGATATTATGTCGCCCTTTGCACACACTTTACGCCATGCTCAGAGTATTTAAGGCCGGATTACTCCAGTACTGAAGCCAAAATACTTGAGTAATCAGGCCGGAAATACTCGAGTACTGCGCCCAAATTACTCGAGTACTGCGGCCAAATTACTCAAGTATTGCGCCATAGTACTATGCTGTTCGACCGAAATAGGTTGCCCCCTGTATTTATCGGATGAGCCAGAATTAGGGCTGACATTTCTCACGAGGTATCAGCCCTTTTGGTTATCAATATATTACCTATTTATATATTACTTTCTGCAACGACTCATAAAAGCCACATCCATACTAAAGGCTAAAGGTAACTAAGATACCGACTGCATTTTTCTGTATCTAATTTCTTTATTTTATCCTTTAAATGTCTTTTCCTGTCATAAACCGAACTAATCTTATCATCTTTGCAAAACATTGATATTGTAGTGCATGAGAAGCCCAATACAGATAGTAAAAACAATCTATACTCAGCATCTTTCAACATGGGTAAATCGCTCTTGAAATCTGAAATTAGATTTGAATGATGCTCATCTATAAAGTTTTCCAACTCTTTAATCTTCTTATTATTGGATGAAAACTGTTTTATAAACGCATCTACCGTATCTGAAATACGCTTTTTTGCAATATCTTTGGTAGAACTCTCGTAAATCAAACGGCATAAATTGTCAAACATATCATATTGAGAAGACAGCAGTACTCTGATTGAATCTTGTGCGCAAGAACACTCATTCTCTTTTGCAAACAATGTTTCCATTAATTGTTCTGCCATACAAACATTCTGCTCTATCTTTTCCCTTTGCCTGTGTAATAAGTTATTTATGAAAAGAAAGGTAATTACAGCAAGAAACAATACAGAAATTATTATCAGCCATATAGTCAACTGCAATCTGTCAGCTTCCGCCTTATTTGCATGGGCACTCATATCATAATAATTGATAACAGAACCGTGCAAGTTCTTGTTTATACAGTTTCGAAGAATGGAATTGGATTTGTCATGATATTTCCGCAATGCGCTAAAAGCCTTTTCTGGCGCATTTTGTCTGTATGCGACTTCCGATTCCAACATAGAATAGGCTATATAACTTGTGTCTTTTATGTTTTTTAGAATCTGTCGGGCTTCAGGTTCTTTATTATTATGAATATAACATAATCCAAGAAGTATTGTATCTTCATTGGTAGCCAAACCGCTTCTCAATAAGTCGATATAATGTTTTTCCGCTTTTCCATACTGCTTTATAGAGAAAAATGCCTTTCCGAAAAGTCTTTGTACATCAGCAAGCAAATATATGTCATTTGTCTTAAGTGCCAAGTCCTTTACTCCTTTTGCTATTTTAAGTCCTTCTTCATACCTGCCAGTATTGGAATAAGCCGATGCCAAATCTAATATTGCATAATTCAAATATGGCTGTTTACCGCTTTTCTTAAATGCTTCTAAAGAGATTTCAGTATATTTCAACTCTTCGTTCACATTATAATTTGTATTATAGACAACAGCAATCTCGCGTGCGGCCATTCCTTGCCAAAAATAATCATTAAGTTCTTTGCCCAAGTCAAGAGCTAAAAGATATGCAAGAATACTCTGAGAATAATCCTCAGCGTTGAATTTCACCCTGCCATAATAATACTGTGATAACATACGGTGATACCGGTCATTGCTGATAATAATCACGGGCAATAGAAATAAGAGAATCATCCTTTATGTCAATAAAATTCTTGTCCATTGCCTGCGACTTCAGTAAAGCGAAATAAGCCTGGAGTTTCTCACTCCGCAAGTCGCCAGCCTCTATACCATCAAGCAACGCCAATGCCGAATCGGGATGCTCATCCATTATAGCTTCCGTTTCCGTCAACGTTTCTTCCATCTCCGAATGACGGTTACAAGCTGACAACAAAATCACAGATATTACAAAAAGGACATATCTCATTTTATACATTATATTATATTCATCGGTTGCAAAATTAGCAATTATAATCCATTCTCACAAAGGCTTACAGAGCCTTCTTTCATCGCTGACGTCTCATGCAGCCTACTTTTATGTCTTATAAAACCGCTTACAAATCAATCACCCTGACCTCGGCATTCTCCATACGCAGAATGTCCTTCATCGCCTTGTTATGATACACAGCCTGAATGGCTTTGTTGATGATTCCGTGGCCCACGGCAACGACCGTTTGTCCGGGATAGTTGCTGCGGATGAGATCGAGGAAGCGCGCGCCACGCTCCAATAGAGCTTCCTGCGACTCGATGTCGTCGGGCCAGACCTCATCCTTCAGGTCGGGAATGTATCGTCCCGTGAATCCCCCCCAGTCGCGTTCGCGCAAGAGTGGGGTGGTGGTTACAGGCTTCCCATGTGGCTCGGCGATGATGGAGCACGTGTCGATGGAGCGTTTCAGGTCGCTCGACACAAACGCGTCGATGTGTTCCCCGCGCATTTTTTCCATCACCTCGCGTGCCTGTGCCTCGCCCTTCTCTGTGAGCCGGCCCTGCGTCTGCCCCTGCATTATCTTGTTTACGTTGTCCACCGTCTCACCGTGGCGTACCAAATATAATCGTGTCATACTCTTTGTCTTGTTTTCTATTTAATAGTGTTGTACCGTAAAACCATATCCGTGCAACGCAAATACAAAATTAGCTAAAAATCACGAGACCATTGTCAGAAGAAGAAAGAAATGAGTTAATAATGCGAAACTAAAACGGCATTTATCGTAATAAAGTGTTATCTTTGTGGAAGATAATTCGTATCAGGCACAGAGGAAACAAGTCTTCTCTGCCAAAAATATTGAAAGGGAAAAGAAATATGAAAGTAGTTCAAAGTTCAATCTTTCGCGCCGTAGTGGCGTTTATAGTCGGAGTGCTTCTCGTGAAGTATCGTGAGGACACCATGAAATGGATAACGATAACGGCAGGACTGCTGTTCTTCGTCTCCGGTCTTATCTCGTGCGCCGTCTATTATCTTGAACGCCGCAAGGCCATGAGCGAGGCGTTGGTAACCGACAAGAACGGTAAGGTGATGGTTAGGCGTATGCCTGCGTTCCCGGTTGTGGGTCTCGGAAGCATCATTTTGGGTATCATCCTTGCGTTTATGCCTACTGATTTCATTATCGGAGTGACCTATATTCTCGCCACGATACTGATTTTGGGCGCATTAAACCAGTTGCTCAACCTCTTCCGTGCACGCCAATACAGTTTTATTCCCGTGGTGTTCTGGCTGTTTCCGCTCATCACTCTCGGCGTGGGAATACTCGTGTTGTGCAAGCCTATGGCCGCGGCCACGCTTCCGTTGAGGATTATCGGATGGTGCCTGATGTTCTATGGAGTGATTGAGGCGGTGAATGCGCTCAAGATTCATGCCATGAAAAAGCAGTTTGAGAAGGCCGGCACCGTGGTAACACCGCTGCCGGAAGAGAGCGAAAACGCAGAACAGGAATAAATGTTATATAAATAATGTGTCGGGGCAATCAAATGGGGCTCCGGTAATATACAGAAAGAGCCATATCCATGCTCAAATGTGGGCTGCGGATATGGCTCTTTCTGTATTGTTTGGTTATATTCTTATCATCGTTTGGCCGTTTTATTGCTTCGGCACAAGTCCTTCGATATATCGGCACAATATGTTTATGCCCCTCTTGTTATCGCCACCCTGCGGTATTATGATGTCGGCAAATCGCTTGGTCGGCTCGATAAACTGTTCGTGCATGGGTTTCAGCACCTCTAAATAGCGGTCTACCACCATCTCTACCGTGCGTCCGCGCTCCACGATGTCGCGTCGGATATTGCGTATCAGACGCTCGTCATCGTCTGTATCCACGTATATCTTCAGGTCCATCAGCTCGCGCAGTTTCTTGTTGAGCAGCGTCATTATTCCCTCGATGATTATCACCGGCTTCGGCTCCACGTGTACGGTCTCCGGCAGCCGGTTGCATTTCAGATAGGAATACGTGGGTTGCTCTATTGCCTTTCCGTTGCGTAGGTCGTTCACCTGCTTGCCGAGCAGTTTCCAGTCGAACGCGTCCGGGTGGTCGAAGTTGATGGCGTGGCGTTCCTCCTCGGTCATGTGCGAGGTGTCGTTATAATACGAGTCGAGTGGCAGCACAGCCACATAATGCGGTGGCAATGCCTCTACTATCTTTCTTACGACGGTGGTCTTTCCAGAACCCGTGCCTCCTGCTATGCCTATTATTGTCATGATGATTTATAGGTTTTATAGTTATTTCCTTTTACAGCAATCTTGTGAAATTATGACTATTAGAGTTTCCTGATGTCTAATCTTTGTCCTCTTCATGCCGATACAATTCAATTGGCAGATACATTCTCCTTGTATCATGTGTCATGTCATTGTTCGTTTGATTAGAGAATCCATTCTTCATATAGAATTTATTTGTTTTTTCATTATTCAAAGAATCAACAGTTATAAATTGACATCCGGCAATATCGTAGTTGATAAAGGTCGTTAAGACAAAGTCTAATACTTTTGTACCAATGCCTTTCGACTGCAAATCAGCCCTTGTTCCCAAGTGCCCGATATTTATTGCGGGGAAAGAAGTCTGCTGTTTGAACACCGGCAGATATTCTTCGTTGATTCTAAGAGCCGACATTTGAATAAAATCCTCCAAGTCATCATTAACATCTCCAATTACAACCGCATCATTTGCCAATGTGAATACAGCAACAATCTCGTCACTTTGAACATCCTTCACACAATATGCAGACACATAATGGTATTTGGAACATATATAAATTTCGTTGTGGAAGAAATCATCAAGTTTATCGTTCCCACATGAAAAAGAGGACAGTTTTTCAATGTCCTCTTCCGTTAACTTATTTATTCGTATATCAATATCCGAGGATTGGATTTTTTCCTCCATTGTTATTAATTATTTTCTTGTAGTTTTTCTTAGCCCGTACCAATCTGTTACTAACCGTTATTGTTTCCTCTCTTGTCAGTTCTTTTGATACGTGGCGCACAAAATTGCAACGAAACTCTTTTATCTCGTTGTTATTCATTTTCGGATTTGTGACAGAGTGTATCATAATTTTATTATCTATTCCGTATCTGTTTGATGCAAAGATAGTTACTTTTTGCTATACCTACCTCTGTAGAAGTATGTAAATTATATATAATTAACGATTAATGGTAACGCTATAACTTTACAACAAGCCTACTTCGCGGAACATCCTGTCGTAGAACTCTGCTTTTTTCTCTACCTTCATGGGATAGGCCCGCGACGAGCTGGGCATTCGGTAGAGGCGCATCGGCCGCTTGCCGAAGACGAAAGTAGCGTATTCGCCGACCTTCGGAGGGGTGATGCTGAAGGCCGAGGAAAACACTTCTGTGGCTTTCTGGCCTGTCGTTACCACTGCCGAACAATGCGGAATGCGACGCAACAAAGCCTTCAAGTCCGTTGGTTCTATTACTTCCAGATCCTTATCCGATGCCGTGTCTTTCGTCCGGCATACCACGGTGGCGGTATCGTATATGCCCACTCCGAGCTCGTTGAGCAACGCCTCGATGTCTGTTCGGCGGTAGGTCTTGTTATCGTTGTCCACGAAACGGAACTTGTCGCCGTGAAAGCAAAGTCCGAAGATGCGCCACATATCATTGGTGAAGTTAGGATAGAAGAAATCCATACACCAGCGTTTGCGTGCCGGGGGAAAACTCCCGAGCATCAGCAAACGGGTGTTCTCGGGCAGAAAAGGCTCTAACGGATGGCGTTCTGTGGTGAACATACGATTTGGACGTTTTTAGTTTTAAGTTTAATGTAAATACCAATAAAGGGTGTTGGTAATTACTCCCCTCTCTATTGGAGAGGGGGGTGAGGCTTTATTTTTCCTTTGCCAGATACACAATCACGGGCAGGTGGTCGGAATAGCCATCGAGCCATATACCTCCGGCCGTCGTGCGCTTGGTGTTGCCCTTATACTTTCCTTCGGTCTGGAAGAGATAGTCGCGACGGAATATCTGCGGCTTCCAAAACTTCAATGTCGAGAAGTCCTTTACGCCCTTCTTGTTGACAGCGTTCGGTGTCATTACAATCTGGTCGAAGAGGTTCCACGCACCACGGTATTGCAGTGTACCCGTACATTGTTTAACTAATATATTATACCACGGGTTATACATTTCTCCCGCGCCCACATTCTCAATCTCGCCCTTAGCTCCAAGCATCTCCGTCATACTCTTGTTTGTCGGGTCGTCGTTCATGTCGCCCATCACAAACACCTTGCAATTCGGGTCGTCGCGCAGCAGCGAATCCTTTACCACGCGTACCTGGCGGCCTGCCGACTCGCGATAGAACGATGTAGCCGCGCGGCTTGGCCAGTGGCAGACGATGGCAGCCACGTGTTCGCCCGCAATCTCTCCGCTCACCGTCAGGAATCCGCGAGTCTTGTATGCGCTGTCCTTTTCCAGTTCCTGCTTGTAAGGCACGAGCTTCACATCGCGCACCTTGAAAAGTGCAGGGTTGTAAATCAGTGCGCAGTCGACGCCTCGGCGGTCGGGACCTTCCACATGAACGAACTTGAAGTTGCGCTCTTTCAGAGCCGGTTGAGCCACGAGGTCCTCCATGCAATGAGCGTTCTCCACCTCACTGACACCGATAAAGGCACATCCCACGCCCGGCAAGACGTCCGTTCCCATCTCGGCGAGTACCTTCGACATATTTTGCAGCTTGTGAGTGTATTTCATTTCATTCCACCGGTAAGAGCCGTCCGGCAGATACTGATAGTCGTTCTTACCCTCATCGTGAGTATAGTCGAACAGGTTCTCAAGGTTGTAGAAACCGACAGCATAGACTGCGATTTTCTTTTGTGCTGAGGCTGTGAGGCTAAACAACATCACAGCAACAAAGAAATAAAGAAATCTTTTCATAGTTGTATTGCTATTTTTTTGCAAATATCGCTTTTTTATCCGATAAAATGAAATATTTGGCAAGAAATATTAAGAACGGAAGTGTTTTTTTAGTAGACAGAAGGCGGGAGTTCAGGAGTTCAGACAACAGCTTTGTT
>ENA-ORRE01000071-ORRE01000071.1-human-gut-metagenome-genome-assembly--contig:-NODE-71-length-73766-cov-23.564909_pt1 | contig 73766 bp, 80 predicted proteins | sample MGYA00242171_ERZ509126 | MGnify/ENA primary metagenome ERZ509126 (study PRJEB26280, sample SAMEA2338648) | human gut metagenome | biome: human gut; feature: human-associated habitat; material: faeces... | reverse complement strand
AACATTGTTTATTTTATTCTTATTTTATTATGTATCATGTGAAACATTGCTTATTTTATACTTATTTTATTATGTTTCACGTGAAACATTGTTTATTTTATTCTTATTTTTTATGTTTCACGTGAAACATTGTTTATTTTATACTCATTTTATTATGTTTCACGTGGAACATTGTTTATTTTATACTTATTTTATTATGTTTCACGTGAAACATTGTTTAATTTATACTCATCTTATTATATAAAAAAAAGAACATTAATTTTGTTCTTTTTCAACGCTTTCTAATTCTTCTTTAGAGATAATTGCTACAGTACTAACATTTTGTTCTTCTTTTAAATTAATTAATTTAACACCTTGAGCTACTCTACCTGTAATAGAAATTTGATCTATTGGTAATCTAATAATAATTCCATTATTTGTTATAATCATTAAATCTTCATTTTGGTTTACTATTTTAAAGGAAACTATATTACCATTTTTATCTGTAATATTTAATGCTTTAACTCCTTTACTACCTCTATGAGTTTGTCTATATTCTTCAATATTAGTACGTTTTCCATAACCTTTTTCTGTAACAACTAAAATTTGTTCAGTTTTATCTGTTACTTCACATCCTACGCATATTCCATCACCAAGATCAATTCCTCTTACTCCAGATGCAGTTCTTCCCATAACTCTTATTTCATTTTCATTGAATCTTATCATTCTACCATTAGAAGAAGCAATCATTATTTCTTTAGTACCATCTGTTTTTCTTGCAGAAATTAATTTATCATTATCTTTTAATGTAATTGCTATTTTACCATTATTTCTTATATTATCAAACTCTGTTAATTCAGTTCTTTTGATTAAACCATTTTGTGTACAAAATACAACAAATCTATTTGGATCCTTATTTTCTACTTTTAACATAACAGTAACCTGTTCATTTTTTTCAATTGAAAGTAAATTAATTATAGGTAAACCTTTAGATTGTCTACTATATTCAGGTACTTCATATCCTTTTATTCTATATACTTTTCCTTTATCAGTAAAGAATAATAAATAATCATGAGTAGTCATTGAAATTAATTGTTCTACAAAGTCTTCTTCGTTTGTAGTCATTCCTTTAACTCCAACTCCACCTCTATTTTGAGTTTTATATGTTTGACTATTAACTCTTTTTACATATCCTTTATTTGTTAAAGTAACTACTATATCTTCTACTGGAATTAAAGATTCATCTTCTATATAATCTATAGCTGTCATATCAATAGAAGTTCTTCTTTCATCAGCATATTTATCCTTAATTTCAAGCATTTCCTCTTTTATAATATCTAATACTCTTTGTTCATTTGCTAAAATATCTCTTAAATCTTTAATTAATTCAATTAATTGTTCTAACTCTTCTTCTATTTTTTCTCGTTCTAAACCAGTTAATCTACGCAATCTCATATCCAAAATTGCTTGTGATTGAATATCATCTAATCCAAAACGTGACATTAAACCTTCTTTAGCATCTTGATCACTTTTTGATGATCTAATTAATTTTACTACTTCATCAATATTATCAAGAGCAATTTTTAATCCTTCTAAAATATGAGTTCTTTCTTCTGCTTTTTTTAAATCAAAACGAGTTCTTCTTACTATTACTTCTCTTTGATGATCAAGATATTTAGAAATAATATCTTTTAGACCTAAAGTTCTAGGAGTTCCCATATCAATTACAAGCATATTAATTCCATAATTAACTTGAAAACTTGTATGTTTATATAAATTATTCAATACAACTTGTGGATTTGCATCTTTTTTCAAAGTAATCGTTATCTTAATTCCATTTTTTAAATCAGTATGATAATCAGAAATTCCTTCTATTACTTTATCACGAACTAATTCTGCTACTTTATTCTTGAGTTCATATGTATTTACACCATATGGAACCTCAGTTACAACTATTTGACTATGATTTCCATGTTCTACTATTTCGGCTCTGCTTCTAATAGTAATAGAACCTTTACCAGTTTCATAAGCTTTTTTTATACCACTATTTCCTAAAATTATACCACCCGTTGGAAAATCAGGCCCTTTAATATATTGCATTAATCCATTAACATCTATATCAGGATTATCTATATATGCAACACAAGCATCAATTACCTCACCTAAGTTATGAGGAGGAATATTTGTTGCCATACCAACAGCGATTCCCATTGAACCATTTACCAATAAATTTGGTATTCTAGATGGTAAAACTGTTGGTTCAGGGCTTGTTTCATCAAAGTTTGGCATCATATCGACAGTTTCTTTTCTAATATCTCTTAGCATTTCAAGTGATATTTTTGACAATCTTGCTTCTGTATAACGATATGCAGCTGCACCATCACCATCAATATTACCAAAGTTTCCATGACCATCAACCAAAGTATATCTTTGATTAAACCATTGAGCTAATCTAACCATTGCATCATATATTGAAGAATCTCCATGTGGATGATAATGTCCCATAACATAACCTACAGTTGTTGCTGATTTTTTATGTGGTTTATCAGGTGTATTTCCATCTTCAAACATTGACCACAAAATACGTCTATGAACTGGTTTAAGACCATCTCTTAAATCCGGAATAGCACGTGACGTTATAACACTCATAGAATAATCCAAAAATGAATCTTTTATTTCTTGAACTATATCATTAACGTCATGTGAATCTCTTTCATGAAATATACCACTATAATTATTATCTTCTATTTCGTTATTCATAAAACCCTCCTATATATCTAAATATCTAGATTTTTTACATAAATTGCATTTTCTTCAATAAATTGACGTCTTGGTTCTACTTCTTCACCCATTAACTTATTAAACATTTGATCAGCAGCCATGCAATCTTCTACAGTTATTTTTCTTAAAACTCTTTTTTCAATATCCATTGTTGTTTCATTTAATTCTTCTGCATCCATTTCTCCAAGACCTTTCATACGAGCTATTTCAGCACGTGATCTTACAGTTTCATTAAGTGAATTCAAATATTTTTCTTTTTCTTCATCTGTTAATACATATTTTCTAGTTTTACCATGAGTTATTCTAAATAATGGTGGTTGTGCTGCATACACATGTCCAGCTTCAACAATTGGTTTAAAAAATCTATAAAATAATGTTAATAATAGAACTCTAATATGTGAACCATCTACATCTGCGTCAGTCATTATTATTATTTTATCATATCTTAATTTTGATAAATCAAATTCTTGACCTATTCCCGTACCAAAAGCTGTTATAATTGTTTTTATTTCTTCATTTGATAAAGCCTTATCTAATCTTGCTTTTTCTACATTTAAAATTTTTCCACGTAAAGGAAGTATTGCTTGTGTCATAGAATCTCTACCTTCCTTAGCAGATCCACCGGCACTATCTCCCTCGACTATAAATATTTCTGAAATTTTAGGATCTTTACTTGAACAATCAGAAAGTTTTCCAAAGAATGTTGTATTACTCATTTCAGTTTTTCTTGTAATTTCACGAGCTTTTTTTGCTGCATTTCTTGCCCTACAAGCTAACATAGCTTTATTTACAATAGTTTTAGCTTCTTCAGGATTTTCCATCAAAAATCTTTCAAACCCCGCTGCAAAAACATTATCTGCTAATTTTCTAACTTCACTATTTCCAAGTCTTCCTTTTGTTTGTCCTTCAAATTGAGGATTAGGATGCTTACATGAAATAATCATTGTTAATCCTTCTTTTACGTCATCATTTGTTAAATTTTCATCTTTTTCTTTTAACATTCCACTTTTTCTAGCATAACTATTTATTATTCTTGTTAATGCACGACGTACACCCTCTTCATGTGTACCTCCATCATGAGTATTAATATTATTTACAAAAGAATAAATATTAGAATTATATGTTGTATTATATTGCATAGCAACTTCAAACATAACTCCATCTTCTTCACCTTCTAGATGTATAACATCTTCATGAACTGGAGTTTTACCTTTATTTATAAATTTTACATACTCACTTATTCCACCTTCATAGTGAAAAGTTTCACCTGTAGTATCTTCATCATCTCTGTCATCTCTAAGAGTTAAACTTAATCCTTTATTTAAAAAAGCTAATTCACGAGTTCTTACTTTTAAAGTCTCATAATCATATACATCTGTATCAAATATATCTGGATCTGGTTTAAAGGTAACAGTCGTACCAGTTCTATTTTCTTCACACTCTCCAATTACAGTTAAATGTTGTTGTATTTTTCCACCATTTGCAAACTTACACTCATAAATTTTTCCTTCTCTATAAACAGTTACAACAACTCTAGTAGACAAAGCATTAACTACTGATGCTCCAACACCATGTAGTCCTCCGGATACTTTATATCCTCCTCCTCCAAATTTACCACCAGCATGTAATACAGTATATACTGTTTCTACAGTAGATAAACCAGTTTTTGGATGAACAGCAACAGGTATTCCTCTACCATTATCCTTTACCGTAATAGAATTATCTTTATTTATTACTATTTCTATAGTATTACAATACCCAGCTAAAGCTTCATCTATTGAGTTATCTACAATTTCCCATACTAAATGATGTAAACCCTTAACATCAGTTGTACCAATATACATACCTGGTCTTTTTCTTACAGCTTCTAATCCTTCAAGCACTTGAATATCAGATGCATCATAATGTATTTTATTTTCTTCCATTTAATTCACCCCACCTATTTTTTTTACAGTTCCATCTTCTATTTCTATAGTAATAGAATTATTAATTAATTTTCTTGATATTAATGACAAATCAGTAGTAGTTATAAATGTTTGAATATCTTCTTTTATATATTTCAATAAATTATTTCTTTTTTTTCTATCTAATTCACTAAAAACATCATCTAAAAGTAAAATCGGATATTCACCTTTAACATTTTTAAACAATTCAATTTCTGATAATTTTAAAGCTAATATTGCCATTCTTTGCTGTCCTTGAGAACCATATAATTTTAAATTTTTTTCATCAATATAAAATTCTAAATCATCTCTATTAGGTCCAATCAAAGTAGTCTTTAATTTTTTTTCAACATTAAATACAGAATCAATTTTATTTTTCATATTATCATATAATTCATCACTATTATTTGTATCTAAATTTATATTAGATTTATATTTTATTTTTAAATTTTGAATTCCAGATATATTATAAAAAATATCAGATATATTCTCATTGATTTTTTCTATATATTTTTTTCTCATTTTATAAATTAATATACTTTTTTTTATATAATAATCATTTAACTGTTCTAAATATAATTGATTATAATAATTATCTTTCAATTTTTTAAAAAAATCATTTCTCATCTTAAGTAATTTATTATAATCATTTAAAATTTCTAAATAACTACTATATAATTGACTCAATTCTACATTCATGTATTTTCTACGCAAAATAGGAGAACCCTTTATTATTTCTAAATCTTCTGGATAAAATATTATAGTATTCATAATGGAGGTATAATTACTTATTTTTTTTTCTTCTATATTATCTACCTTTAACTTTTTTTCTTTTTCACTTATATAAACCTCAAGATTTTTACTAATATTATCTTTTTTTAGTTTACCTTTTATTATTGCGAATGCTTCATTTTTTTTTATTAAATTAGAATCAATAAAAGATTTATGTGATTTTGTTAAACTCAAAACATATATACTTTCAAGTAAATTAGTTTTACCCTGACCATTTTTTCCATATATAATATTAATACCCTTATTAAATTTAAGATTTAACAATTTATAATTTCTAAAATTTTGTATTTTTATATTTTCAATATACATATCTACCTTCTTTTTCTATTTTTATGGGCATATTTTAAAAATTATAAAAAATATGTACTCCTATACGCTGTATTAATTATACCACAAAATAGAAGAAAAAATAAGCATTTTGCTTATTTTTAATACATTTTTGAGTATTTTCTAGATCTTAATTTTGACTCTAATAATGTTGACCTTAAAATTTGATTTTCTAATATTCTATATGATATAGGTACTATATATTCAATTTTATTTTTAAAAACAATTTTAGTATTTTTTCCACATTTTTCATAAGATTCAATCTTATTTAAACATATCCAGTAACAATTATCAAATCTTGGTGAACTTGTTGGAAAAAAAATTATCTCTCTTGATTCTTCTACAACAATTGGTGCTTTATAATTAACACCAATCATTCTTTTTGTACCTTCAAATCTTCCATTATAAGAACTTCCAAAAAATTTACAACTATCATCTATAATTTCAGTAGTATTTTTTTCTATTAAAAATTCCTCATTACATTCTATTATTTTAGATATTTTTGAATTTACTGGAACTATCATTAATGTATCTGAATTTATTTCATATTCTCCACTCATAGAATACACCTCCTTCTAAAACGGTTTCTATTAGAACATAATCATTTGTCGAAAAAACAAGAATTATGTCGAAAAAAAACATTTTTTTTACAAAAAAAAGCAAAATTATATAATTTTTGCTTTAATATGTTCTAATTGGTACTATTAATTCAATTAAATTATCATCATCTTTATTTTTAATAATTATTGGTTTTACTTCTCCACTAAATGAAATTTCTATATTTTCACACTCTAAAGCTTTTAGAGCATCCATCATATATCTAGAACTAAACGCTATTTCAATATTACTATCATTATTTTTTGTAACTTCTATTTTTTCTTCTACATTTCCTATTTCTGGAATATTTGAAGAAATAACTATATCATGCATTTCAGTTTTTAATTCTATTGTATTTTTATCATCTTCATTTGTAAATAAAGAAGCTCTATCAAGTGCATTATAAAATTCACTTAAATTCATATCTAATTTTAATTGAAAATCTGTAGGTATTAATTTTGATATATCAGGAAATGTTCCATTTATAAGTCTAGTCATCATAATTATATTATCAAATTTAAATATAACTTTATTATTAAATACATGCATTTCAACATCATTTTCAGAATCATCTAATAATTTAGATAATTCATTTAAATTACGAGTTGGAATAATTATATTAATTTCTTCATTTATAGGACTATCTAAATAAATATTCTTTTTAGAAACTCTATATGAATCTGTTGCAGTAACTTCCATCAAGTTTTCCACAATTTTAAAATTAATACCTGTTAATGTTGGTCTAGACTCTTGTGTTGATGTAGCAAAAGCAGTTTGACGAATTATATTTTTTATTACTTTTTTTCTTATTACAATAGGATTATTACTTTCTTTTAAATCTAATCTAGGAAATTCACTAGCATTATTACAATTTAAATTAAATGAAGATGACGATGTAGTTATAAAAATTTTATTATCAACAACTTCTTCAATTTTTACTATTTCATTAGGTAATTTTTTTATAATGTCATATATATATCTACCAGATACTAATATTTCTCCACAAGTATCTATATTTTCTATATCTTTTTGATCTATAAAACATTTTATAGCAATATCATTATCAGTACTTAATAAGTATAAACCCTCATTTGTTAATTCAAATTTAATACAGTTAAGAACAGGTATTATATTTTTATTTGAAATACCTTTAATAACGTTATTTAATTGTTCCATTAATATTTCTTTTTTTATTTCTAATTTCATAAAAATCCTCTTTTCTAAATATTATTTTTTTATACTTTTTATTATTATAGGTGTTGAAAATGTGCAAAAGTATCAACATACCTTTAATTTTCAAAGAAAAAATAGATGTGCAAAACTTTCATATTCAAAAAGTTTTAAACATTATTTGATACTATTAATAATTTTATTAATTTCTTTATTAAGATTTTCATCTTTTTTTATTTGATTTTTTATCTTTTCTACAGAATGCATAACTGTTGTATGATTTTTACCACCAAATTCCGTACCTATTTTAGTCAAAGGTTCTTCATATGTAATTCTACATATATACATAGCTACCTGCCTTGGTACAGCTATAGAAGAAATTCTTTTTTTACTTTTAATATCTTCAACAGATATATTATAATGATTAGCAACAATTTGTTGAACCTGTTGAATTCTATTTTTAGATACAAAACTTTTAGATACAAAATCTTTCAAAGCTTCAACAGCTAAATCAATAGTTATATTACTATTATTCATCATAGTTGCATATGCGACTACTCTAGTAATAGCTCCTTCAAGCTTTCTTATATCACTTGTACAATTAGCAGCAATATATTCTTTAACCTCTTGAGGAAAAGAATTATTAGCTATATGTCCTTCAAGTTTTTTATCTATAATTTCCATTCTGAGTTCTAAATCCGGTGGTAAAATATTAATTGTAAGTCCCCAGTTAAATCTTGTTCTAAGTCTTTCTTCTAATAATTTTAAATCATCAGGTGATCTATCAGAAGAAATAATAATTTGTTTATTATTTCCATATAAATCATTAAATGTGTTGAAGAATTCTTGTTGTGTTTGATTTGCACTACCTAAGTATTGTATATCATCTATAAGTAAAACATCAATATTTCTATACTTTTTTTTAAAAATATCTACACTATCAAAATTTTCTGTTTTACTTTTTTTTCTTGTTATTCCAATAAAATCTTCTATAAACTTTTCACATGTTACATATAAAACTTTTTTATTACTATTCTTTATAATATAGTTTCCAATTGCATGCATAAGATGTGTTTTACCAAGTCCACTACTCGCATATATAAATAAAGGATTATACATACTACCTGGATTTTCAGCAACTGCAAGTGCTGTAGCATGTGCAAATTTATTACTCTCACCTACTATATAATTTTCAAAACAATATTTTGGATTGATATTTGATTCAAATAAACTAGATGAAGGTACCCCTATTGTATCTGTATCAATTTCAATATTTTTTTCAATTTCTTCTTCTGTTAAATATTCAAATTTAAAGTTTGAACCAGATATTTCAGTAAAAATATCTTGTATAAGTTCATTATAATTTTCTTTTAAATTTTTTTTATGAATATGCATTGGTACGATTACTTTAGCTATGTTATTATCAATATCATGGAGTTTTGTTTCAGAAAACCAAGTATCATATGCTATAGAAGATATTTCTTTTTTTATTCTTGTCAAAAAAGAATTCCACAATTTATCTACATCCATAAAACCCTCCTACAACTTATACACAATATTTTACAACAAAAAAAAGAAAAAATAAACATAAATGTGCAAAACTTTTAATTTATTTAAACATGTTCATTACTTTTGCACATAATATGTAGAAAACGTAAATTACATCTTATAAATAATACTAAAAATAAAATTTATAAAATGTGTAAAACTAAAAATATAAAATATTTAAACAAAATAATATGTGCAAAACTATGTTTATAAAAAAATCATCAATGTTGAAAATGTGCAAAACTTTTAAAAATAAAAAAATAATTGACAAAACAAGGAAATATATATATAATGGTATGAGTATTTATAAATTTTTAGCAGGAGGTGGAATTATGAAAAGAACTTATCAACCAAATAATCATAGAAGAAGTAAAAAACAAGGTTTCTTAGCTCGTATGAAAACAAAAATCGTTAATAATAGAAGAAGAAAAGGACGTAAAGTTTTAGCTCGTTAATTCGTACCCACTGTTAAGCAGTGGATTTTTTCTATTAAAGGAAGGTTTATATGAAGAAAATAAATGTATTAAAAGAAAATAAAGATTTTAGTAGAATAGTAAAACATTCAAACCCAATAAAGTATAAAGGTTTTCTATTATATATAGAAGAGGGTACAACTGATGTTTATAAATTTGGAATATCTGTAAGTAAAAAAATAGGTAATGCTGTAGTTAGAAATAAGATAAAAAGACAGGTAAGGAGCATAATTGATAAAAAACACTATAAAAATAATTTTAATTGTATTATAATTATAAGAAAGAGTTATTTAGATTTGAATTATCATGATAATGAGGAACATTTATTGTATATTTTAAATAAAAATAACTTAATAGAAAAAGGAGAAAATTATGAAGAAAAAAATTAATAATGTAACAAAAATTTTAGTGCTAGTACTTATGATATTTAGTTTATCAGGTTGTACAAAATATTTAAAAACAGATGATGGTAAACAAGTAAAAAATGAAACAACAGGACAAGTACTTACAAAAAATATTTTATGTAAACCAACAGATAAAGAAATAATTAAAATCTATGAAAATTATAATAAATCAGTAAAGAAATCATCAAAAGTTGATTTAAAAAAATTAGAAGAATGTAGTAAAATGAAAATAAATGGTAAATATGAGTCGTTATGGACTAATATATTTGTAAAACCATTAGCTTGGATTATAATTAAAATAGGAAATCTAGTAAAAAGTTATGGATTATCTTTAATATTAGTAACAATCTTAATTAGAGCAATTGTAATGCCAATTACATTAAAAACAGCAAAACAATCAAAAAATATGCAAAAAGCAAAACCAGAATTAGAAAAATTAGAAAAAAAGTATCAAAATAAAAATAATCAAGAAGCTATGATGCAAAAATCACAAGAAATGATGATGCTTTACAAGAAATATGGAATTAATCCAATGTCTGGATGTTTATTTTCTTTTATACAAATTCCACTATTCTTTGCATTTTATGAAGCAATTGGAAGAATACCTGTAATATTTGAAGAAACATTCTTAGGTTTTCAACTTGGTACAAGTCCATTAACAGCAGTATTAAATGGAAAATTTCATTATATAATATTTATAGTTTTAATAGCTGCCGCAACATATTTTTCATTTAAATTAAATAGTAGTTTAATGAGTGATGAACAAGCAAAACAAATGAAATTAATGCAAAATATTATGGTGGTAATGATGACTATTACAGCATTTTCAATCTCATCAGGTATAGCAATATATTGGGTAACATCAAACGTATTTACAATTGTGCAAAATTTAATTGTAAAAAGAGGTGTTAAAGATGTTTAGTTTATTGATGTATGAAGGAAAAAATAGAGAAGATTTAATAAATAAAATAACCGAAGAATTAAATTGTAATGAAAATGAATTAGTTATTTTAGAACAATTTACTGAAGGAAAAATTTTTAAATCACAAAAATATAATTTATCAGTTATAACAAAAGCAGAAATTAAAAAGCAATTAAAAAATTTTTTCAACGAATTGAGTAAGTTAATGAATGTAACAATAGAATCAGAAATAAATATAACTGAAGATAATATATATAATATTAATTTAGTAACAAGTAACAATTCAATATTAATTGGTAAAGAAGGAAAAACTTTAGATGCTATACAGTGTTTATTAAGACAAATTTCTCAAAATGATTTGCAAAATAAAATAAAAATTAATGTCGATATATCAAATTATAAATATGAACAAACAAAAAAATTAGAAAAAAATATTAAAAATATTGCAAAAGAAGTCTTAAAAACAAAAGTTGATACTTCATTAGATCCAATGAATTCTTACAATAGAAGAATAGTACATACAATTGTAAGTGAATTTCCTGATTTAGAAACTGAAAGTGTTGGAGAAGGAAAAGAAAGACACGTTGTTATAAAATATGTAGGAAAGTAGTTATAAGGCTACTTTTTTATTGTTTAAAAATAATTTTTATGTTATTATCTAATAAAGAAAGAAGAATTTATATGAATGACACAATTGCAGCTATTTCAACAGCACTTGGTGTTGGAGCAATATCTATAATAAGAGTAAGCGGATCAGAAGCAATAAAAATAGTAAATAGTATTTTTAAAGGAAAAGATCTAACAAAAGTTAATACACATACTATAAATTATGGACATATTATTGATGAAAATAAAATAATAGATGAGGTATTAGTATCGGTAATGAAGGCTCCAAAAACTTTTACATGTGAAAATATTATAGAAATAAATTGTCATGGTGGTATAGCAACTACAAAAAAAATACTAGAACTTTTACTTTTAAAAGGGTGTAGATTAGCAGAACCAGGAGAATTTACAAAAAGAGCATTTTTAAATGGAAGGATTGATTTAATAGAAGCAGAAGGAGTAATGGATTTAATAGAAGCAAAAACAGAGTTATCTCGTAATGTAGCCATTAATCAATTAAATGGTAATGTAACACTTAAAATTAAAAATTTAAGAGAAAAATTAATTGAAATAATTTCTAATATAGCTGTAAATATAGATTATCCTGAATATGATGATGTAGAAAATTTGACTATTGAGAAAATAAAAAATAAATTAAATAATATCAGTAATGAAATGAAAGAGTTATTAAAAAATAGTGAGAATGGACAAATAATTAAAGAAGGTATAAAAACTTGTATAATAGGTAGACCAAATGTAGGTAAAAGTAGTCTTTTAAATAATTTACTTGAAGAAGAAAAAGCAATAGTAACAGATATTGAAGGAACTACTAGAGATATAGTAGAAGGAACAATTAATTTAAATGGTATATTATTAAATATAGTAGATACAGCAGGAATTAGGAAAACAGAAGATATAGTAGAAAAAATAGGTGTAGAAAAAAGTTTAAAATTAATTAAAGAATCTGATTTAGTACTTTTTATGTTAAATAATAATGAAGAACTAACTGATGAAGAAGAACATATATTAAATGAAATAAAAAATAAAAACCATATCATTATTATAAATAAGATTGATTTACCAAAAAAATTAATAATCAGTCAAAATATAGAACAAGAAGCTATAAAAATAAGTGCTACAAAAAATATTAATATAGATCAATTAAAAAATAAAATAGAAGAAGTATTTAATTTAAATAAAATAGAAAACTCAGATCTAACATATTTAACAAATTCAAGATCAATATCTAAATTAAGAGAATGTGTAGATTTAAGTTATGAAATAGAAAAAAAATTAAATAATAATTGTTTTATAGATTTATTAGAATTTGATATAAGGTCATTATGGAAAAAATTAGGTGAAATTATAGGTGAAACATATGAAGAAGAATTAATTGATCAAATGTTTAGTAGATTTTGTTTAGGAAAGTAATATCATTAAAATGAAGAAAATTGGTAATAACATATCAATTTTTTTATTGTTTATTTAATTAATAAAGAGTATAATATAGAGGAAAATTATGTGAGGTGAACTTATGAATTATGAAGTTATAGTTGTTGGTGGAGGACATGCTGGATGTGAAGCAGCTTTAGCTACTTCAAGAATGAAACATAAAACGTTATTAGTGACAGGTAATTTGAAAAATATAGCTGATATGCCATGTAATCCATCTATAGGTGGAAGTGCAAAAGGAATTGTGGTAAGAGAAATTGATGCATTAGGTGGACAAATGGGTATAAATACGGATAGAACACATTTACAGATAAAAATGCTTAATTTTAAAAAAGGCCCAGCTGTTCAAGCCTTAAGAGCACAAGGAGATAAAATCACATATCCAAAGGAAATGTTAAAAAATTTAAAAGAAGAAAAATATCTTGAAATAAAAGAAGGTATTGTTGAAAATTTAATAGTAGAACAAAATAAGGTAAAAGGTGTAATTTTAGAAGATGGAACTCAAATAACAAGTAATTCTGTTATTTTAACAACTGGAACATATTTAGCATCAGATATTTTAGTAGGTGATACTAGAAGAAGAGAAGGACCACATGGAGAAAAGCCTTCAAATTTCTTGAGTGAAAATTTAAAAAAGTTAGGTTTTGTAATAAAAAGATTGAAAACTGGTACACCTCAAAGACTTGAAAAAGCATCAATTGATTTTTCAAAAACTAGAATTGAAGAAGGAGATAAAGAATATCATACATTTAGCTTTGATACAGAACCATTATATGATATCAATTCGCAAGTTCCTTGTCATATAGTTTATACAAATGAAAAAACGCATCAAATAATACGAGATAATTTAAATAAGTCAAGTATGTATGGTGGTTTAGATGATATAAAAGGAATAGGTCCAAGATATTGTCCATCAATTGAAGATAAAGTTGTAAGATTTAGTGATAAAAAAAGACATCAATTGTTCTTAGAACCAGAAAGTTTATATTATGATGATATCTATCTTCAAGGTTTTTCAACATCAATGCCACATGATATTCAAGAACAAATGGTACATAGTATTGAAGGACTTGAACATGCTAAAATACTTAAATACGCATATGCAATAGAATATGATTCAATTTATCCAACACAATTAAAAAGATCATTAGAAACAAAATTGATAGAAAACTTATTTACTGCGGGTCAAATAAATGGTACAAGTGGATATGAAGAAGCAGCAGGTCAAGGAATAATAGCTGGAATTAATGCAGCACGAAAATTGGAAAATAAAGAACCATTAATTTTAAAAAGAAATGAAGCATATATTGGTGTTTTAATAGATGATTTAGTTACAAAAGGAATAAGAGATCCATATAGACTTTTAACTTCAAGGGCAGAATATAGATTATTATTAAGAAGTGATAATGCAGATTTAAGATTAACTGAATATGGATATGAAGTTGGATTAATAAAAGAAGATAGATATAAAAGATTTCAAGAGAAAAAACAGCATATAGAAGAAATAAAAGAAAAATTTAAGACTATAAAAATTTCTCCAACAAAAGAAATTAATGATTATTTTAAACAAAATAATTTACCAGAAATAAAAGATGGATTTTATTTATATGAGTTTGTAAAAAGACCAGAAATAACTTTGGAACATTTATTAAATATTGTTAAATTAGATTATAAAAAAGTAGAAATAGAAGAAGCATTAATTCAAATTAAATATGAGGGATATATAATAAAAGAAGAAAAAGAAGCTCAAAAAATGTTAAGTCTTGAAAATAAAAAAATTCCTGAAAATATAAATTATGATAAGGTAAAAAATATAGCAAGTGAGGCAAGACAAAAATTAAAAGAAGTAATGCCAACTTCAATTGGTCAAGCATTAAGAATAAGTGGAGTTAATCCAGCAGATATTTCAGTTTTATCAGTATACATAAAGAAAGAATATAATCATGAATTTAAATAAATTTATAAATGAATTAAAAAAAATAAACATAGATATAACTGAAGAACAATTATCGAAGTTAGATATTTATTATAATCTATTGATAACTGAAAATGAAAAATATAATTTAACTAATATTACAGAAAAAGAAAGCGTTTATTTGAAACATTTTTATGATAGTTTAACTTTAAATAAAATAATTGATTTAAAAAATATAGATACTTTATGTGATATAGGTACTGGAGCTGGATTTCCTGGTATGGTTATAAAGATAGTATTTCCAAAAATAAAAGTGACTTTAGTGGATTCATTAAATAAAAGAATTAATTTTTTAAAAATGGTAAGTGAAAAATTAAATTTAAACGATATAACTATAGTTCATGAAAGAGCTGAAGAATTTTCAATAAAAAATAAAGAAAAATATGATGTTGTAACAGCAAGGGCAGTCGCACATCTTTCGAATTTATTAGAATATTCTATTCAATCAGTTAAAGTAGATGGATATTTTATAGCTATGAAAGCCCAAGCAACAGAAGAGTTAAATGAAAGTAAAAATGCAATTAATCTACTATCATGTTCATTAGATGAATGTATTGAATTTAATTTACCAATTGAAGAAAGTAAAAGAACATTAATAAAAATAAAAAAAGATAATAAAACTAGTAATAAATATCCAAGAAAATATTCTGAAATTAAAAAGAAAAGATTATAAACTGAGTAAAATCAGTTTTTTTTTAAATATTTCCCAAATATCTTGAAATATTTCCCAAAATATAGTATTATTCTTATAAAGAATAAAAGAGAATAAAAAGTGGGAGGTCAAATATGAGAATCGGAAAAGAAGTTTTAATACTTAATCTTGATGATGTGTTGCCAAATAGATTTCAACCAAGAATAACTTTTGATGAAAAAGCTATAATGGAATTGACAGAATCAATAAAAGAACATGGTGTAATTCAACCAATTGTTGTACGTAGAGTTGCAGATAAATATGAAATAATTGCAGGTGAAAGAAGATATAAGGCAAGCGTACTTGCAGGTAAAAAAAGTATACCAGCAATATTAGCAGATTTAAATGATAGAGATAGTGCTGAAGTAGCACTAATTGAAAATGTTCAAAGGCAAGATTTAACTCCTATAGAAGAAGCAATTTCCTATAAAAAAATTCTTGATATGGGATATTTAAATCAAGTTGATTTAGCTAATAAACTAGGAAAAACACAATCAACTATAGCTAATAAATTAAGATTACTTAATTTATGTGATGAGGTACAAGAAGCATTAATGAAAGAAAAAATTTCTGAAAGACATGCAAGAAGTTTATTAAAATTAAATAAAGAGCAACAAAAAATAATGTTATCAAAAATAATTTCAGAAAGATTAACTGTTAGAAAAACAGATGAAGAAATAGAAAAAATGTTAAAGAATTCTTCAGATAACGGGGAAGAAAAAGTAAAAGAAAATAATATAGAAGAAAATAAAGGGGAAAGTAAAATGAATAATAATTCACAAGATACAAATAATTTTAATGTACAGTCAAGTCCAATTTTTCCAGGATTTGCTACAACAAATATAGAAGAATCACAACCAATAAACTTTAATTCACAAAGTAAACCTATACAACCACAACAATCATTTGAAAATACAAATAAAGTTCAAACAGATAATATTTTTGGTAATTTTCAAAATATTTCTAATCAAGAACCAATACAAATGCATGATAATTCCGACATATTTAGTCAAGTACAAAATAATCAACCACAAAATAATCAACCACAAAATAATCAACCACAAAATAATAATAATTCAGAATTATCAAATATCTTTGGCTCAATAGAATCAAACGAAAAAAATAAGAATTTTTCTCAACCAGAGGTAATACCTTCTACGCAAAATGAACAAATTTTTGGCTCAGAAAATCAATCTAAACCAGAAGAAAATAGATTTTTTGGATTATTTAATAATTCAAATTTAAATGAAACAACGCCAAATTCATCTAATACATCATTACCAAATAATGAAGTTCAAACTAATAATTTAAATTTAAATGAAACAACACCAAATTCATCTAATACATCATTACCAAATAATGAAGTTCAAACTAATAATTTAAATTTTAATAATTTTAATATAGAAAATCAAAATAACAATTTAGTAACAGAACATCGTATCGATACAAATAATATATTAAATCAATCGATGAATCAACAACAAAACAATGAAAATAATTATAATCCATTTACGACTCAATCTTTTGAAAATAATCAAATTGATCAAACAATGCCATTGGAATCAATACAGTCAGAAATAAATTCACAAATAGAAAGACCAATTCAACCTGTAATTGAACCACAAGTAGAAAGTAAAAAAATAGAACCGGTTATTCAACCAGCTATTGAAGAATTAAATTTTGACGAAGAAATTAAACCAGTTCAACCATTTACTTTGGATGATAATCAAAATTTTAATAATCAAAATTCTCAAATTTTAAGTCAAAGTTCTTCGCCTGTCGCAATTATAACTCCAAAAGAAATTCCAGAATTACAACCAATAATGCCAGAACAAGAACAAACAAAATATGGAACAATCAATGATATGATAAATATTATAAGGGACTCAATAGATAGAGTTGAATCAAATGGATATATAGTAGATTCTGATGAAATGGATTTACAAAACTCTTATCAAATAGTTATAACAATACAAAAATAAATGAAACTTAGGTTTCATTTTTTTGTTTCAATGAACTATTTATATAATATAAATATGCATAAACTATAAGGAAAGGAATGAATAATATGGATGAAAAGAATTGTTATAAAAAATGTGGATCTAAAAAAAATATAAGTAAAGCATACAAAAAAATTGAAGAAGATTCTAAATATAAATCACTTTATAATTCAAATGTATTTTATATAAGTGGTCAAACTTGACCAATTGGTTCATCTGAAACAATAACAGTAGGAAATACTTTAACTGGAGATTCAGTTAGTAAAGCTATAATAACTGATACAAAAATTGAAAATAATCATATATTACATATTATAAGGAGGTTATATATGAAAAAATATAAAATAAGTGTATATGCTATAAGTAAAAATGAAGAAAAATTTGTAGATAGATGGTATGAATCAATGAAAGAAGCTGATGAAATTTATGTTTTAGATACTGGAAGTACCGACAAAACAGTAAAAAAACTAAAAGAAAAAGGGATAAATGTAAAATCAAAAAAGTATGATGAATTTAGATTTGATGTAGCAAGAAATGATTCTCTTAATTTAGTAAGTGAAGATACAGATATTTGCGTATGTACAGATCTAGATGAAGTATTAGAACCAGGTTGGAGAGAAAAAATAGAAAAAATTTGGAAAGAAAATACTACTCAATTGAAATATAATTACAACTGGAGTTTAGATGAAAATGGAATACCACTTGTAAATTTTTATATAGAAAAAATTCATAAAAGAAAAGGTTATAAGTGGTATCATCCTGTACATGAAATTTTAGTACCACAAAATATTTTAGAAAATATTATAACAACAGATTCAATAACATTAAATCATTATCCAGATAAGGAAAAATCAAGAGGTAGTTATTTACCCCTATTAGAATTATCAGTAAAAGAAGATCCACAAGATGATAGAAATATGCATTATTTAGGTAGAGAATATATGTATTATGGAAAGTGGAATGATTGCATTGATACTTTAATAAAACATCTTAATTTAAAAAACGCAACATGGAAAGATGAAAGATCAGCATCAATGAGATTTATTGCTAGATCATATAAAAATTTAAAACGATATGATGAAGCTAAATTATGGTTAGATAAAGCTATAAAAGAAACTCCATATTTAAGAGATCCATATGTAGAAAGAGCAATTCTAGATTATGAATTAGAAGATTATATTAGTGTTATTTATTATTGTAATAAAGCTTTAGAAATAAAACATCATGAAAAAACATATATAAATGAAGTATTTAGTTGGGATTCAACAATATATGATTTATTGTCTATTTCATATCATAATTATGGAAAGTTAGAACAAGCATTATTTTATATAAATGAAGCGTTAAAATTAAATCCAAAAAATATTAGATTAAATAATAATAAAAAATTCTTTTTAGAATGTATGGGAATATAAATATTATTTATTAATGAACATATTAAAACCTCGTTAATATAACGGGGTTTTAATAATTTATATTTTTCTTTTTAACTCTTTTCTTTTAATTTTCTTTAACTTTTTTTCTTCTTTATTTTGTTTAACAATAAAATTTTTAATTAATATATCTAAAATTTGTTTATATTCATAACTTACTATATTTTTTTCTAACATTTTAATTTCATCATCACATAATACTATATTTGTTTTATGTGTTTCATCTATAGGATTAATAGAAAGAGTATCTATTTTGTAGAAACTTAATTTCTTATATGAATAAATAGTTTGACTAATTAATCTGTGATTTTTATATCCATTTTTCTTGTTAAAAGATTTAACAGAACTAGTTATAGGAACGGTACAAACATAACCTATATCATTAAGATAAAACTCAAATAATACAATACAAGGCTTTTTTTCTTTTTTATCAATACATCCATCACTAAAAATTAAATTATCATGGTATACAATTTCACCTTTTTTAAACATAAATATCACATTGGAGTGTATTATATAAATAAAATAAAAAAAAATCAAGAAAAATCATTCCAAAATAAATTATTACAAGATAAATTATCACCATAACATTTATTTATATGACTTATAACCGTCACGTAATTACTACTTTTTATAAAAATATCATTATTATAAAAAGAACAATTTGTTTTTAATATAAAAAATCTATTATGAATTTTTTTCAACGCGTAACGTGAGTGTCGTAGTAGAAGAAGCCCCAACATCTTCTAAATTTATTGTTAAAGTGTGATTACCTTCATTATAAGAATATTGTTGATCTGAAGCTTTAACATTATTAATATAAACACTATCTTCTACAAATTTAACATAAGTAGTATCAATTACATCTGTAATTATTGGTTTAACATACGATGTATCAGTTTGATTATCAAGGGTTATTGTATAAGTTAGAGTGCCATTAGCCCAATTTTTCTTATCCGCATCTTTAGTTAAAGTAAGTCCATCAATTAAATTAACAACAGATGTATTTGAAGTAAGAGAAGTTGGTACACTATTATAAGTTCCAACAGAAGTTGCTATATTGTTTAATTCGTTCATAGTCACTTCCATTATATTTAATTGTATGAAAAATTAAATTTTTAATGAAATTATTTATATATTTGATATAATAGATAATGAAATTAAAAATTAAGAAAATGGTGGTGTACTGAAAAAGATAGTGATAGGAATTTTACCTCAAATAAAAATGAAAACTGATGATAATCCATATAATGATAAATATGAATATCTAGATTTATATTGTAAAAAAATATATGAATGTGGAGCTATACCAATATGTATATGTTTAAATAATGGTATTTTAGATAAAAGTACTTTAGATATTTGTGATGCATTTATATTACCTGGTGGGAATAAAATTTGGGATTGTTATTATGAAACGATAATATATGCGATTAAAAATAATAAGCCATTATTAGGAATATGTTTAGGATTTCAAGCTTTAGCTATTTTTAGTAATATTATTGATTATGATAAAAATACAGAAAACCTTAAAAATGCATATATTGAATTAAAAAAATTAAATGAAGGAACATTATTAAATAAAATAGATAATAATAATCATTATAAAATCACAATTAATTATGAAAATTCAACTTTAGTAAGACATAATATAAATATAATTGATAAAAATTCATATCTTTATAAAATATATAATAAAGAAAAAATAAATGAAGTTAGTTTGCACTCTTATACTCCAAAAAATATAGGGAAAGAATTTAAAATAACAGCTATATCAGATGATCAAATAGTAGAAAGTATTGAATTAATAGATGATAAAAAGTTTATAATAGGTGTGTGTTATCACCCTGAATGGGACAATGATAATTTATTATTTAAAGAATTAATAATTCAGGCAAAAAAAAAGATTAATTGAACCTAGATAACAAAATATAAATTTATATAAAAAATTATTAGTGAATTACATATATATTTTTTGTAATCACTTTAGGTATAATTTAAGAGGAGTGACTAATATACTAATATAATGAATAAAATAACCAAAAATAATTTAAATAACTTTATGGAGTTTTATAATTATTTTCATGATAGTTATATAAAAAAAATTAATTATGATTTAGATAAAAATAAAATATATCTTTTTATAAATGTTTTTTGGGTGGGTGAACCAATAAAAAATGAAAATAATTATTATGAAACCAATCGAACAAAAATGAAAATAACTTTTACGGGTATAAAAGAATATAGAGATGATAGTAGATTTAGTGATTATATTGATGAAGCAATTATAGAGTATGTTGAATTAAATAATAAAGAGTATATTTTCTTTGCTAGTGATGAGGCAGAACCATCATTTTGTGTAATTAGTGATACCATGGAATATGAAGAATATAAAGAAAATAGTGGTATTTAGTCGTATTAATTTCATATAAAAAAATTATTTAATAATTAAATTTTGCGTAATAAAAATATTTAAAAAAAGTTATTTGTATAATATGATAATAACTAGGGTGGTTTAATATATGGCAAAATTAGAATTACAAAGTGGTTATATTGCTGATGCAATAATTGAGACAAAGAGAAAAAGATTTAATGAAAATTTTACTACAATGGAAGAAGTTAATATTATTAAACAAGTTATTGAACAAAGGATTAAAAATAAAAATTTAAATGTCAAAATTATTGATGCATTCTTTAGAAACTATTTTAATATCATAAATGGAATAATCACTAAAGCTGATGAAAAAACAAAAACATTAAAGTTTTTTATATCAGGAAAAGATATTCAAGAAACAACTGAAATTTGTGAAACAATTTATGACGAAAATTTAATTTATTCATGTCTTTGTGAAATCATAATTAACAAACTTAATAACAGTATTAAACATACATGTTCTAATTGTAACAGTTTATGCTGTGGTGGATTATGTGATGAACAAGCAAATGAATGTAACAAATGGACAAATGATTTTGAAGAAACAAATAAAATTATAAAGAAAAAACTTAAAATTTAAATTATTCTTGAATCATTTGGTAATAAAATAGTGGCAGTAACAAGAAAACAATTTTGTTTTCTTGTTTTAATATTAAAAAAATGATAAAATATATCGTTAGAAAACGTTCAATTTAAGTACAGCTATCTTTGTCATAATAAAGGAGGAAATATGGAACAAATAGAAAAAACAATGTTTAAAATTCATTCAAAATATAAACCAAGTGGAGATCAACCACAAGCAATAGAAAGTTTAGTAAATGGTATAGAGAAAAATGAAAAATGGCAGGTATTACTTGGTGCAACAGGAACAGGAAAAACATTTACAATAGCAAATGTAATTGAAAAAGTTAATAAACCTACATTAATTATTGCTCCAAATAAAACCTTAGCTGGTCAATTATATGGAGAGTTAAAAGAATTATTTCCAGAAAATAGAGTTGAATATTTTGTTTCATATTATGATTATTATCAACCAGAAGCATATGTTGCTTCATCAGATACATATATAGAAAAAGATGCTTCAATTAATGATGAAATAGATGAGTTTAGACATAGTGCAACATCAGCTCTTTTGGAAAGAAAAGATGTAATAGTTGTAGCTTCGGTTTCATGTATTTATGGTATTGGAGAAATAGAAGATTATAAAGATAAAATGTTAACTGTTAATGTTGGAGAGGAAATTAATAGAGATGACTTAATGGTTAAATTGGTAGATATGCTATATGAAAGAAACGATTTAGATTTAGCTCGTGGTACTTTTAGAGCACATGGTGATATTCTTGAAATAGCACCAATAAATTCGCACGGAAAAGCAATACGTATTTCTTTTTTTGGAGATGAAGTCGAAAAAATAAGTGAATATGATACAATAACAGGTAAGATATTATCAAATAAACAAACTATAAGCTTATTTCCAGCAAGTCACTTTGTAGTTAATGAAGATAAGCTACAACAAGCTGTAAAAAATATTAAAGATGAATTAGAGGATAGACTTGAATATTTTAAAGAGAATAATAAATTAATAGAATATCAACGTTTGAGTGAAAGAACAAATTATGATATGGAAATGTTACTAGAAACAGGATCATGTCATGGAGTTGAAAATTATTCAAGACATTTATCACTTAAGCCCGCTGGAGCAACACCAACAACATTAATAGATTTTTTTGGTAAAGATTATTTAATGATTGTAGATGAATCACATGTAACCTTATCACAAATAAGAGGAATGTTTAATGGTGACAGAGCGAGAAAACAAGTATTAGTAGATTATGGGTTTAGATTACCTAGTGCGATGGATAATAGACCTTTAGTATTCGATGAATTTGAAAAGAAAATTAATCAAATAATATGTATATCAGCAACTCCAGGAGATTTAGAGTTAGAAAAAAGCAATAATGTGGCAGAACAAATAATAAGACCAACAGGACTTTTAGACCCAATAATCGAAGTAAGACCGACAAAAAATCAAATGGATAATTTACTTGAAGAAATAGAAAAAACAAATAAAAATAATGAAAGAGTTCTTATAACTACATTAACAATAAGAATGGCAGAAGAATTAACTAATTACTTAAAAAGTTTAGATATTAAGGTTGCATATCTTCATAGTGAAGTAAAAACATTAGAAAGAATGAAAATTATAAGAGATTTACGTCTTGGAAAATATGATGTATTAGTTGGTATAAATTTACTTAGAGAAGGATTAGATATACCAGAGGTAAGTTTAGTAGCTATAATGGATGCTGATAAACAAGGATTTTTAAGAAGTAATAGAAGTTTAATTCAAACAATAGGTCGTGCAGCACGTAATGAACATGGTAGAGTTATATTGTATGCAGATAGTATAACTGATTCTATGAAATATGCAATAGATGAAACAGCAAGAAGAAGAAGTATTCAAATGAAGTATAATAAGGAGCATGGAATAACTCCTAAAACTGTAATAAAAGAGATAAGAGAAATAATTACAAATAATAAAGAAATAGATAAAGAACCGCAAAAATTAAATAAAACAGAAACAAAAAATTTAATTAAAAATATAGAAGAAGAAATGAAAAAAGCAGCAAGTGAACTAGATTTTGAACGTGCTATGGAACTTAGAGATATATTATTTGAGTTAAAAGAAAATAAAAAATAATATATTTTTAAATATATGATATAATTGAATAGGAGGATAAAAGTATGAATAAGAAAAGAATAATAAAAATTTTAGAGTTTTTAATTCACATTCTCTCATATGCAATCATACTACAATTAATGTCCATGATTTTTAGTAAGACTATTTCTATAGATAATTCTTATTTTGGAATATGGGGATTATTAGTATCACTAGTAATATATATATTAAATAAGACAGTAAAACCTATATTATTTAAGTTAACTCTTCCAATAACAGGATTAACACTAGGTACTTTTTATCTTGTACTTAACTTTTTTATCCTAAAAATAGCAGATTGGATATTCTTAAATAGATTTAATATAAATAATATATGGTTAGGATTACTTGTGTCAATAATAATTTCAATACTAAATGTCATATTAGATGAATTTATAATTAAACCAATATTAAAAAAGGAGAAAAAACATGAATCAAATCTTTCTAGAAATAGGTAATTTTAAAATTTATTGGTATTCTATAATACTTCTTATAGCTTTTTCATTAGGTATTTCATTAGCAATAAAAACATGTAAAAAAGAGAAAATAGAAATATCAAAAATAGTTGATTATTTTTTCTATATGGTACCTCTTTGTTTAATTGGAGCAAGAATATATTATGTATTATTTAATTTAGAATACTATTCAAAAAATATAATAGATATATTTAAAGTATGGGAAGGTGGACTTGCTATACACGGTGGAATAATTGTTGGTGTGATTTTTACAATATATTATACAAAACGTAAAAAAATTAATTTTTGGCAATTAGTTGATATATTATGTATTAGTTTAATATTAGGTCAAATAATAGGTAGATGGGGAAATTTTATGAATAGTGAAGCATATGGACCTGTAACTACTTATAGTACTCTTCATAATATGCATATACCAGAGTTTATAATTAAAGGAATGAAAATAAATGGAGTATATCATCATCCTACATTTTTATACGAATCATTGTGGAACCTTATTGGATTAATAATAATTTTAATTACAAAAAAAGTTTTATTAAAATTAAATAAATATAATTATGGAACACTTTGTTCAATATATTTAATTTGGTATGGAATAGGAAGATTCTTTATAGAAGGAATGAGACAGGACAGCTTAATGTTTGGAAGTATTCGTATTGCTCAACTTGTGTCAATTATATCAATTGTATCAGGAATGATCATAATTTTATATGTTAATTTAAATAAAAGAGTTAAAAAGTAACTCTTTTAATTTTAAAAAAAAATAATTTATAGTATAATAATAAAGAAAAAGGAGGAATATTAATGTCATTTACATCAACAGTAAAAAATGAAGTAAGTAAATTAGATACAAATATAGAAGAAAATATTTCTGAATTATCTGGTATTTTATATAATATTTCTTCCTTAAATGAAACTTTAAAAATAACAACAGAAAATGCTAGCGTAGCAAGACGTATATTTAATTTAATAAAACATGAATTTAATAGTACTCCAAAAGTAGTTGTAAGACGAGGTTATAATTTTAGTAAAAATTATATATATCTACTTGAAATTAGAAATAATATTGAACAGATAAATAAGAGTTTATGTTTAAATAAACAGGTTCCTGATTTATATATAGTTGGAGATTCTGAATTAACACGAGCATATTTAAGAGGCGTTTTTTTAGCTATTGGTAGTATAAATGATCCTAAAAAATCTAGATATCATTTAGAGTTTTTAGTGCAATCAAAAAAATATGCTGAATTTTTAGTTCATATATTAAATAAATTTAATCTAAATAGTAAATATATAAAAAGAGATAGTAAGTATATGGTTTATATGAAGGAAGCAGAAAAAATAAGTGATTTTTTAAGAATAATAAATGCAACAACTGCAGTATTTTATTATGAAGATATAAGAATATATAGAGATCATAAAAATATGACAAATAGATTAAATAATTGTGAACAAGCAAATGTTGATAAAATGATAGAAACAGCAAATAAACAAGTTAAAGATATAGAATTATTAATAAAAAACGGTATTTTAGAATTAATGGATGAAAAAATAATACAAGTTGCTAATTATAGAAAAATGTATCCTGAAGTTTCACTTCAAGAATTAAGTGAAATTATAACATATGAAACAGGTAAATCAATAACTAAATCAGGAGTTTATCATAGACTAAAAAAAATAGAACAATTAGCTTCTAAACAAAAATAATATTTATATTTACTTATAAATATAGTATAATAAATAATTATAAGAGGGTGAAAATATGAAAGTAATATTTTTAAAAGATGTTAAAGGACAAGGAAAAAAAGAAGAAATAAAAGAAGTAAAAGATGGATATGCAATGAATTTTTTAATAAAAAACAAATATGCTATTCCAGCAAGTGAATCTAATCTTAATAATTTACATAAAACACAAAATAAAAGAAATGAAGAAGAAGAAAAATTAATAAAAGAATGTGAAGAGATAAAGAAAAGATTAGAAAAAGAAAAATTTGAATTTAAAGTAAAAAGTGGAGAAAATGGTAAGATGTTTGGTCAAATATCTACGAAACAAATAAAATCATCTTTAGATGAAAAAGGATATAAAGTAGATAAAACAAAAATTTTATTAGATCATCCTATAATGTCATTAGGAACTCATATAGTAAAATTGGAATTACATAAAAAAGTTATAGCAGAAATAAAAATATCAGTAGTAGGGAAGTGATTTATTTGAAAGAAATGCCACACGATATACAAGCAGAACAATCAGTGTTAGGTGCAATGTTCATGTCTAAAAATGCAATTGAAAAATGTACTGAAAATCTAGAAAAAGAAAGTTTTTATCTTGATAGTCATGCAAAATTATTTGATTGTATGAAAGATTTAACAGATGCTGGAAAACCAATTGATATGACAATTGTTGTCTCAGAATTAGAAAAAAGAAAACAATTATCGCAAGTAGGTGGAGTAGAATACATAAGTGAACTTACACAAATAGTTCCATCAGCAGCTAATGTTGAAGAATATATAAAAATAGTTAAAGAAAATGCTGTAAGAAGAAGATTAATAGAAACAGCAATAGCAATAGAAACAGATAGTTATAATTGGACTGATTCACTAAATGAATTACTAGATAAAGCCGAAAAAGATATGATGAGTGTTAGCAAAGTAAGAAGTGATAGTGAGTTTAGACCAATACAAGAGGTATTATTTAAAACTCAATTAAATCTTGAAAAATTAGCTCAAACTAAAGGAGATATTACGGGAATTTCTACAGGATTTTATGATATAGATAAAATAACTTCTGGTTTTCATGAAAATGAACTTATAATAATAGCAGCACGTCCTGCTATGGGAAAGACAGCTTTTGCACTTAATTTAGCAACAAATATGGCATCTTCATCAGGTAAATCAGTTGCAATATTTAACCTTGAAATGGGTGCTGAACAATTAGCTATGCGTATGTTATCATCAGCAGGTCAATTAGATGGTAGAAAATTAGCAAGTGGAAGAATAGATAATCAAGATTGGAAAAGAATAAATGAAGCAATAAGCAAATTATCAGAAACAAATATATTTATAGATGATACGCCTGGTATAACAATTGGTGAAATAAGATCCAAGGCAAGAAGATTAGCATCTGAAGGTAATCTTGGAGCAATCGTAATTGACTACTTACAATTAATAAGTATTAATTCAAAATATGCTGGAAATAGACAACAAGAGATATCTGAAATATCTCGTTCACTTAAAACTTTAGCAATGGAATTACAAATACCTGTTATTGCTTTAGCGCAATTATCACGTAGTGTAGAAGCAAGAGATGATAAAAGACCAATACTAAGTGATTTAAGGGAATCTGGATCAATAGAACAAGATGCAGATATTGTTGCCTTCTTATATAGAGATGATTATTATAATAAAGAAGCTGCAATTGATGAAAATACATCAAAAAGTGAATTTATAATAAGAAAACATCGTAACGGTCCTACATCAACAATATACTTAATATTTAAACGTGATACAAGTACATTTGTAAATTTTATAGATAAGGAAGAATCATAGATGAAAGTTTGTATATTATCAAGTGGTTCAAAAGGAAATAGTACTTATGTAGAAACAAATGAATCAAAAATATTAATAGATTTAGGAACAACATCTTTATATGTAGAAAATGCATTAAAAGAAATAGGAGTAAATCCAAAAGATATTGATTTAATTTTATTAACACATACACATACAGATCATACGGCAGGATTAAAAGTATTTATAAAGAAGTATTCTCCAAAATTATTTTTAACACAAAAAATGTATGAAGATATAAAGAATGATATAAATATAGATAATTGTTCATTTATAGATAAACCATTTTATTATAAAGATGCTCATATAGATTTTATAAAAACTTCTCATGATGTATCTGATTCTAATGGCTATATAGTAGAATCTAATGATAAATCAGTTGTATATATAACAGATACAGGTTATATAAATTATAGAAATGAAGAAAAATTAAAAAATAGAACTTTTTATATAATGGAAAGTAATCATGATGTAGAAATGTTAAAAAATGGAAATTATCCATTTTACTTACAACAAAGAATATTAAGTGATAGTGGACATTTATCTAATGAAGAATGCGCTAGATACTTAGTAAAATATATTGGAGAAAAAACAAAAGAAATTTATTTAGCCCATTTAAGTGATGAGAATAATGATCCTGATAAAGCATTAAATACTGTAAGAGGTATTCTAGAAGAATATGATATTCATTTTAATAATATTCATATAGCGCACCAAAAAGAAAGAACAAACTTAATAGAAATATGATAAAAATAATATGTGTTGGATCTATAAAAGAAAAATTTTATAGAGATGCAATAGATGAATATAGTAAAAGAATATCAAAATATACTAAATTAGAAATAATAGAATTAAAAGATGAATCTACAGGAAATATTCTTGAAAAAGAAGCAAATAGTATAAAGAAATATATAGATTCTAAAGATTATATAATAACTTTAGAAATAGATGGAAATATGCTAGATTCTGTAACATTATCCAAAAAAATAGAAAAAACATTTTTAAATTATCCCAATATTACTTTTATAATAGGTGGTTCTTATGGACTTAGTAATGAAATAAAACAAATGAGTAATTATAAATTGTCCTTTTCAAAACAAACTTTCCCACATCAATTATTTAGAGTTATGTTATTAGAACAAGTTTATAGATCATTTAAAATAATAAATAATGAAACATATCACAAATGATATGTTTTTTTGTATAACTGAAAGTATTTGTTACATAAATAAGTAGGTGATAAAATGAAAAAATTAGTAATAATTATATTAGTAATAGTACTAGGATATTATTTAATGCAAACAGGTGAAGCAACGGAAATACCAGATGAAGCAATAAGACTTAGAGTTATCGCAAATAGTGATTCAGAATATGATCAAGAAATAAAAATGAAAGTTAGTGAAAAATTACAAAGTAGATTGTATAATCTATTAAAAAATACAAAAGGATTACAAGAAGCCGAATCAATAATCAATAAGAATATGAATAACATAGAAAGTGATATAAAAAATTTGTTAAATAATGAAGGTTATACTTTAGGATATAAAATAAATTATGGATTAAATTATTTTCCAGAAAAAAAATACAAAGGTGTAACGTATAAAGCAGGTGAATATGAATCATTAGTAGTTACCTTAGGAGAAGGAAAAGGTAAAAATTGGTGGTGTGTTTTATTTCCTCCACTTTGTATTTTAGAAGCAGAAGAATCAACAGAAGTTGAATATAAATTTTTTATTAAAGAAATGATAGATAAATATTTATAAAATCGTATAATTTATATGATTTTTTTTTAATATTTTTAATCTTATGATATAATTATATGAGTAAAGTAGGCGTATATATGATAGTAAATTCAAAACAATTATTAAAAAAAGCACAGAAAGAAAAATATGCAGTCCCACATTTTAATATTAATAATTTAGAATGGTGTAAATATATTTTAGAAGAATGTAATGATAATAAAAGTCCTGTTATAATATCAGTAAGCGAAAAAACAGCTGATTATATGGGAGGTTATAAAACAGTTGTTGATATCATAAAGGATATGCATGAATATTATAAAATTAATATTCCAGTAGTTATACATTTGGATCATGCAAAAAGCATAGAATCTTGTATAAATGCCATAAATGCAGGATTTACATCAATAATGTATGATGGCTCAGTACTAGGAATTAATTTAAATATAGAAAATTTAAAACAAGTTTGCGAATATGCAAAAAAATATGATGTATCAGTAGAAGGCGAAGTAGGTGTAATTAATAACAATAATGTAGATGTTGCATATACTAGTATAGGTGATTGTATTAGTATATGTAAAAATACATCTATAGATTCTTTAGCGCCTTCAATAGGTAATGTTCATGGTATTTACAAAGGAATTCCTAAAATAAATTTAAAGTTAGTAGAAGAAATATCAAATAAAACTAATATACCTTTAGTTTTACATGGAGCTTCATTTATACCAGATGAAACAATAGAAAAATTAATAAATATAGGTGTTTCAAAAATTAATATAAATACTGAATTACAAGATGAATGGGCAAAAGAAGTAAGAAACTTTTTAAATATAAATAAAAATGAAATAGATCCTAAAAAAATTATATCTTCAGGAGAAAAAAACATTAAAAATAAAATAAGAGAAAAATTAATTTTATTTAAAAGTATTAATAAAGCATAGAATATGGAGGTTCAACATGAAAAGAATACAAGTAGAAGGAAACCATCTATTAAGTGGTACTATAAATATAAGTGGAGCAAAAAATAGCGCTGTAGCATTAGTTCCAGCTTCACTTTTATCAGATGAAGAAGTAAAAATAGAGAATATTCCAAATATTTCTGATATAGATGCATTGAATGAAATATTAGAATATTTAGGTGCTAAAGTAGAAAGAAATAAAGATTGTATCATAATTAATCCAAAATCTATAGTTAATAAGGAAATTCCAGAAAATATATCAAAAAAACTAAGAGCATCATATTATTTTATGGCTGCACTTTTAGGTAAATATAAAAAAGTAGAAATGTATTTTCCTGGTGGATGTTCGATAGGTGCTCGTCCAATAGACCAAACTTTAAAAGCATTTGAAAAATTAGGGGCAAAAGTAATAAAGAATGAAAATAAATATACAATAACCGCTGAGTATTTAAAAGGTGCTCATATATATTTAGATATGCCAAGTGTAGGAGCCACAATTAATACAATTTTAGCTTCTGTTAAAGCAAGAGGAGAAACAATAATAGAAAATGCCGCTAAGGAACCAGAAATAGTAAGTGTTGCTACATTTTTAAATAATATGGGAGCACGTATAACAGGAGCTGGTACAAGTGAAATAAAAATATCAGGAGTTGATTATTTAGCGAAAGGATTTACAGAAGTTATACCAGATAGAATAGAAGCAGGAACCTACCTTATTCTAGGGGCACTAATAGGTAAAGATTTGAAAATAAACAATATTATACCTAAACACATAGAAGCACTTACAGATAAATTAAAAGAAATAGGATTTGATTTAAAAATAGGATTTGATTATATAACAATATCAACAAAAGATAATCTAAAACCAGTATCAATAAAAACATTAGGATATCCAGGATTTCCAACAGATTTGCAACAACCTTTCACAACACTACTTACAAAATGTAAAGGAATTTCTTATATAGAAGAAACAATCTATGAAAATAGATTTAAAAATGTAGAATATTTAAATAAAATGGGAGCAAACATAGAAATAATTACAGATCATAAAATAAAAATACAAGGTCCAACAAATTTAACATGTTCAAATGTATATGCAACAGATTTACGAGGTGGAGCATCAGTTTTACTTGCCGCTTTATCATCAAAAGGTGTAAGTAATATTTATGATGTAGAACATTTATTAAGAGGATACGAAAATATTGTAGAAAAATTAAGCAATGTAGGTGCTAAAATAAAAATAGAAGAAATATAATTAAGTAGATTTATTCTACTTTTTTTTTGGAGGAACATATGAAAATAAAAGTTTTATTATTATCTATTATAATAGTTTTAATGACAATTTTAATATATATATTTAATCTTGATAATAAAGTGTATATTCTTTCTTTAGAATCAAAAGAAGAATCAACATATATAAAAGAATATATTCTAGGTAAACATAAACTTGAAAACTATGTAAATGGATTTATAGAAAAAAAGGATAGAATTACAGAATTAATAAAATATATAAATAATAATAAAAAAATCAATATAGGAAATAAAACATATACACTTCAAAATAGCTTAATAAAAGCAGATGTTATAATAATAAAAATAGGTGATGAAGAATTAAAATATATAAATAATTATAATGATATAGATGAATATTTAAGTGATTTAGAAGAATTATTTTTAATTTTAAGAAAATATAGTAAAGAAAAAATAATATATAGAAATAACAGTATAGATAATAAATATAAAGAGTATACTAAAAATAAAATAAAAAAATTATGCGAAAATAACAATATAGAATATTTAGAAGAAGATAAATATTTAACAAAACATGAATTAGAAAGTTTAATAAAATAAATCTTGAATTTACAAAATTATATAAATATGATAATATTAAATAGAGGTGAAAATATGGAAATATCAAAGTTTTTTTCAAAAGTATTTGTATGGATGTTTATAGGTTTAGCAATTACTTTTTGTACAGGAGCACTTGTTGCAAGTAATCCTAAAGCATTAGAAACAATATTCTCATTTGGAGGATATATTGGAATTGTAATTATAGAATTAATACTTGTGTTTGTTTTATCGGCATTTGTACATAAAATGAGTCCTGTAGCAGCAAAAATATCATTTATAGTTTATTCTGTCGTATCAGGATTAACATTCTCTTCAATATTTGTTGTATATGAAATAGAATCAATAATGATAGTATTTTTAATGGCTGCAGCAATATTCTTTGTTTTAGCATTAATAGGATATTTTACTAAGGCAGATATAACAAAAATAGGAACAATTTTATTAGTGTCATTGATTGTAACAATTGTGTTATCAATAATAAATATATTTGTAATGTCATCATCATTTAACTTAGTAATATGCCTTCTTGCATTAGCAATATTTATGGCTTATGTATGTTATGATGTTCAAAAGTTAAAAGCATACTATTCAAATGGATTATCTAATGATAACATGGTTATTTATGGAGCATTAGAACTTTATCTAGATTTTATTAACATATTCTTAAGATTACTTCAATTATTTGGTAAATCAAAAGATTAAATTAAAAGCAATATTAAAACTAATATTGTTTTTTTAGTTGAAATTTGCTTCGTATAATATTTTTTGATATAATAACCTAAATATTTGGGGGTTATTATATGAAAGAAGTAATAGAAAGACTTTGTAAATATTTAATAATAAGTTCAAAAAAAGAAATAAATATAACAGAAATAGAAGAATTATTTCATTATAATAGAGCATATTTAATGAGATCATTTAAAGAATATACAGGGTATACAATTATTGAATATGTAAATATGGTAAGAGTTTATAAAACAATAGATCCATTAGTATATACAGATGATACAATATTAAAAATATCTTTAAACAATGGTTTTAATTCGCAAGAATATTATTCAGAAAAATTTAAAGATGTAATCGGTATTTCACCGTTATCATTTAGAAAAGAGTATTCATTAATAAATAAAAGTATTAATGAATTAAAAGAAAAAAGAGAAAGCTTACTTAATTTAAAAAATAAAGAAAAAGAACTTATAAATATTAAAATATACAAAAAGACTGCTTAATAAGGCAGTTTTTTTGTCATTATTGTTTAAAAAAAAAGAAATAAATAGTTTAAAATATTACTTGTCAGGGGGAGTAAAATCATGAGAAAAGAAAAAATAAAAAATTTGAAAGATATAAGAGCTTTTTTATTAGAAAAAAATAAAGAAACAATAGAAAAACCTAAAATTTTGAAATTAAATAGAATTATGAACAAAAGGTGACATAAATGGTTGATGAAATTAAAGATTTAGAAAGTATATGTAATTCTTGTAAGAAAAAACTAAATAAATTAATAGGATTAGAAGAAGTAAAGGAAATCGTTAATAAGTTAATAAACTATTTATTATTTATAAAGGAAACTAAAGGCTTTTTAAATGTTGATTTACTTAATTTAAATATGGTATTTAGAGGAAATCCAGGTACTGGAAAAACAACTGTTGCAAGAATAATAGCAAATATGTTGTATGAATTAGGTTTTGTAAAAAGCAATACAGTTTTAGAAGTAACCCCAAATGATTTTATAGCAGGTTATATAGGACAAACTGGTATAAAAACACAAGAAGTTATACAAAGAGCAAAGGGAGGTGTAATATTTATAGATGAAGCATATTCATTTAATACTGATTCAGACTATAAAGGTTATTCTGACGATGCAATCGTAGAAATATTAAAAGAAATGGAATCAAAAAATACAGTATTTATTTTTGCAGGATACAAAGAAGAAATGGATGACTTTTTAGAACTAAACCCAGGTTTAAAATCTAGAATAGGATATGATATAGAGTTTAATGATTATTCACTTGAAGAACTTTCTATTATGCTTTTTTATAAATTAAAAATATCTGGATTTAAACTTTCTAGAAGTGCAGCAGAAGAAATAAAGAAAATAATAGAAAATAACAAGAAAATGAAACACTTTGGTAATGGTAGAATGATTGATAATTTATATAATCAACTTGTTTTTGAACATGCTTCAAATATAAATGATTTAAACAATAAAGAAGAAGTTATAGCAATAAAGAAAAAATCAGTTTTAAATATAAAACAAACTAAAGAAAGGGGAGGTATATTTGACTAAATCAGAACATAATATTATATATGAAGATTTATTAAAAAAAAGAATAATTTTTTTAGATGGAGAAATCACGGACACATTAGCTCATATAATAATATCCAAACTTCTATATTTAGATTCAATTAGTAATGAGGATATTAAGATAATAATTAATTCACCAGGAGGTTCAGTTACAAGTGGATTAGCAATATATGATATAATTAATTATATAAAATCTGATGTTCAAACAATAGGAGTTGGTTCAATAGCTTCTATGGCTTCAATAATATTAATAAGCGGAACAAAAGGTAAAAGAAAATTATTTCCAAATGCAGAATTAATGTTACATGAGTTATCCGCTGGAATAGATGGAAAGTATGATGATCTTGTAATAGCTGCAAAACAAGTAGAAAAATCACATAAAAAATTATCAGAGATTATATTAAAAAATAGTAATATGTCTAGTGTAGAAGTAGAACAAAATATAAAAAATGATTATTGGTTAGACCCTAAAGAAGCTCTAAATAAAGGTTTAGTAGATGAAATAATTGTTTAAAATATGCCAATAATTTAAAAAGACTTGATTTTTAAAAAAATAATGTTATAATTAAAAATGTTAATATTTCTATGACTTGAGGAAAGTCATGGCGAAAGGAGAATATTCATGAAAAAAAATATCCATCCAGAATATAAAGATATGAAAGTAACTTGTGCTTGTGGAAACGAATTTACAGTAAGATCTAATCAAGCTGAATTACGTATTGAAGTTTGTGACAAATGTCATCCTTTCTATACAGGAAAACAAGGTACAGCTTCACGTGCAGGTAAAATAGAAAAATTCAATCAAAAGTATGGATTAAAAGAAGAAAAATAATTCTTCTTTTTTTGTGTAAAGTAAAGCTTATTTAACTAAAATAATTTAAGTTTTGTGTTATACTATAAATATATGGAAGGTGATAAAATGAAAATAGGTATAGGAGCAGACCATAGAGGATTTTTAATTAAAGGAGAACTAATAGATTTCTTAAAAAGTATTGGATATGAAGTAATTGATTATGGAACAAATAGTGATGAACCAGTAGATTACCCAGTATATGCTTTTAAAGTAGGTGAAGCAATAAGGGATAAACAAATAGATAGAGGCATACTAATTTGTAGAACAGGAATTGGTATGAGTATAGCATGTAATAAAGTAAAAGGGGTTAGATGCGCTAAGGTAGACAGTGTAGAAGAAGCGGCTCTTACAAGAATAGATAATGATAGTAATGTTATTTCAATTAGTTATGCTAAAACTCTTCCAGAAATGAAAGAAATGATAAAGACATTTTTAGAAATGAATTTTAGTAATGAAGAAAGACATAAAAGAAGAATTAATTTGATAGACAATTATAAATGTCAATAAAAACAATTCTATATATTATATCTGTACCCCTTATTATATGGGCATTAGATAGTATAAATATAAATAACTTATTCAAAAAAAATAGATACTGGCAATCAAGATTATTATATATGGTAATTACCATGAGTTTGTCATATTTGACAGTAAACTTCTTTTATGATTTCTTTTTGAATTCAAAATTCTTTTGATTAAAAAGTATAAAATAACTGAAATTCTAGATAAAACATATATGGATAGATTAAAAGGAAATAATAAATTTAGATTCTATTTCTGATCATGATATTGTGTATGCAAATGTTAGACAAAAATTAAGTAAAAAATTAAGACATTTATTTGTCTTTTTTTGTTTAACATAAATAATTTTTTTCATAATAATATTAAGTGGAGGAAAATATGAAAAAAATTATTATAACAACATTATTAATAATATTTATACCATACTTAATAGTTACATTATTTGTAAAAGATAAAAGTGCAAAATTTTTTGTAGCATCTAATACATTTGTAAGAGTATTAAATCAAGAAACAAATACTGTAAGTAAAGTACCACTTGAAGAATATGTAAAAGGTGTAGTAGCAGGCGAAATGCCAGCCTCATTTGATATAGAAGCTTTAAAAGCTCAAGCAGTAGCATCAAGGAGTTATGTTTTAAAAAAGATGAATGATAATAAAAATAATAGTTATGATGTAGTAGATACAATAAAAAATCAGGTTTATTTATCTGATGATACATTAAAAAATAGATGGGGAACTAATTATGAATCATATAATAATAAAGTAAAAGAAGCAGTTTTTACAACAAAAGGTAAATATATTGCATATGATGGAAAAGTAATAGATGCATTATTTTTTTCAACAAGTAATGGAAAAACAGAAAATAGTGAAGATGTATTTTTAAATGCAGTTCCATATTTAAGAAGTGTAGATTCATCGTGGGATACTATTTCTCCAGCATTTAATAGTTCAAAAGAAATAAGTTTATCCGATTTTTACTCAAAATTAAATTTACCTTATAATCCAACTTTAAATGTAAAAATATTATCAATTACAAATTCTGGTGCTATAAAAAAGTTAAGCATAAATAATGTTTCATTTGAAAGTTATACAGTGCGTGACAAGTTAGGATTAAAGTCAACTAGTTTTAATATAACCCAAAATGGCTCAAATATAATATTTACTACAAAAGGATATGGACATGGTGTTGGTATGAGTCAATATGGAGCGCAAGGAATGGCACATCAGGGTTATAATTATTCAGATATAATAAAACATTATTATCAAGGAGTAGAAATTTTAAATTTATAGTATAAAATCTTCATAAATGTTAAAACTCTATAATAGAGGTGAAAAAATGAAGAAAATAAGATTAAAACAACCAGTAGTTTATGCTATTTATGGAGTAAGTTTTTTACTATTATTAGGTTTTCTATACTTAATTAGTCCAACAAATACTACACTAGATATTGAGGAGAATATAAATTATGTATCAAAATCAATATTAGAAGATGTAGAACCTGTTATTTCGACTGATCAAAGAATCATTAAACCTTATACAGATGAAAGTGTTGCTCTTTTAAAGAATTTTTATGATTACGATTCGGAAGAAGAAACACAGAAAAATGCAATAATATATTATCAAAATACATATATGCAAAGTAGTGGTGTAGCATATGGTAAATCTGATAAATTTGATATTGTAGCTGTTTTAGATGGTACAGTAACATCCATAAAAGATGATGAATTATTAGGAACAATAGTTGAAATTAAACATGATGATAATACATTTACTTTATATCAGAGTATTACTGATGTAAAAGTAAAAGAAAATGATACTGTAACACAAGGAACTATAATAGGAACATCTGGAACATCTAATCTACAAAAAGATTTAGGGCAACATATTTATTTTGAATTAATAAAAAATAATACACCAGTTAATCCAGAAAATTGTTATGGTAAAACATTAAAAGAATTACAGGGTTAAATCCCTTTTTTAGTACTAAAAAACTTTCTAATTTATATATTTAAATTAGAGGTGATAAAATGAATTCTTCAATTTATAAAAGAGTTATAAATGAAGCAAACCATGTAATAGAAACAAATAATACAATAAGAGAAACAGCAAAAGAGTTTAATGTTTCAAAAAGTACTGTTCATAAAGATTTACAAGAAAGACTTTTAGATATAAATACAAAATTATATGAACAGGTCTCTAGTATATTAGATTATCATACTAAAATAAGACATATTAGAGGAGGAGAATCTACAAAGAAAAAATATTTAAGCTTAAATAGGAGGTAGAAATGTTTACAAAATACATAGGAATAGATTTAGGAACAGCGAATGTATTAATATATATAAAAGGACAAGGTATTGTTTTAAATCAACCAAGTGTAGTGTCATTTGATAATGAAACTAAAAAGCCACTAGCAGTTGGAGAAAAGGCAAGAGAAATGCTTGGAAGAACACCAGGAGATGTTTTAGCAATAAGGCCATTAAAAGATGGAGTAATAGCTGATTTTGAGACTACAGAAATAATGCTTGAATCGTTTTTAAGGGAAATAAAAGGTAAAACAATGTTTAATAGACCAGTTATACTAATTTGTTGTCCATCAAATATAACACAAGTTGAAAAAAATGCTATAAAGGAAGCAGCAGAAAGAATAGGCGCTAAAAAAGTGTTTATGGAAGAAGAACCAAAGGTAGCAGCTATTGGTGCAGGGCTTGATATATCGCAACCAAGTGGTAGTATGATAATCGATATTGGTGGAGGAACAACTGATATTGCAGTACTTTCTCTTGGAGGCATAGTCAACAGTACATCAATTAAAGTAGCAGGAAACACTTTTGATACAGATATCATTAAATATATAAAAAGTAAATATAAACTTTTAATAGGTGATATGACTGCAGAAGAAATAAAAATAAAAATAGGAAGTGTATTTCCAGGACTTAAAGAAAAGATGGAAATAAAAGGAAGAGATTTAGTAACAGGCCTTCCTCATAAAATAACAATATGTGCTGAAGAAATAGAAGAATCTTTAAAAGAAAGTGCATATGTAATTGTACATGCAGCTAAGAATTTATTAGAACAAACTCCACCGGAACTTGCAGCAGATATAATTAACAAAGGTATTTTGATAACTGGTGGGGGAGCTTTAATAAAAGGTTTTGATAAATTGCTATCTAAAGAATTAAAGGTTCCTGTTAAAATAGCAGAAAGTCCATTAACATGTGTTGCAGAAGGTACAGGTATAATTTTAGACAATATTAAACAAAACAAGCTATAAACTTGTTTTTTTTGATAATTTAATGATATAATTGAAAAAGGTGGTAGCATGGATCAAGAATTACTTTTTAGAACATTTGGAATAATAGTTACGACATTTATAACAGTAGTAGTTTTAATACCATTTATAAAAAAAATAGCTATACAAATAAATGCCATTGATATTCCAAGAAATAGACATATACATACTAAACCTATTCCAAAATTAGGTGGAGTTGCAATGTTTATAGGCTTCCTAATAGGGTATATGATATTTGGTATTCATTCAGTTACTATGAATGCTGTTTTAATAGGAAGTTTCTTTATAATTTTAATAGGTGTTGTAGATGATATTGTAGAATTAAAGCCTATAACTAAATTTTCTGGTCAATTAGCAGCAACTTGTGTAATAGTTTTTTATGGAAATATGGTTATGAATTCAATATCAGCTTTTGGATTTGAACTGAATTTTCCAATAGGTATCTCACATTTAATAACAATATTTTTTATATTAGGTTGTATTAATTGTATAAATCTGATTGATGGATTAGATGGTTTATCTGGTGGTATAAGTTTCATATACTTCTTAACAGTTGGGATTATTTCAATAATAAAGGGAAGTTTTGGACTTGAATACATTTTAAGTTTTATAATGGTAGGATCCGTACTAGGTTTCCTTGCATATAATTTTAATCCGGCTACAATTTTTGCTGGAGATAGTGGATCTATGTTTATGGGATTTATTATATCAGTAATAGCACTTTTGGGATTTAAAAATGTAACACTTACATCTTTAATAATTCCATTACTTATATTAGCAATTCCAATACTTGATACCCTATTTGCAATAATCAGAAGATTAATAAAAGGACAATCAATAGCTCAAGCAGATAAATCTCATATTCATCATCAATTTTTAAGTAGAAATTTTACACAAAGACAAACGGTTTTAATAATTTATATAGTAGATGCTTTATTTGCATTTTCATCAATTGTATATGTATTAAGAGATAGAGTTATAGGTTATATATTATATATATTATTATTTATAATAGTTTTAATATTTGTACTAAAAACAAATGTATTATTTGAACATAAAAAGGGGAATAAAAAATGAAAGTACACTTTTGTGCATCAGCATTTATAATTAATCCAGAAAATAAAAAAATATTGTTAGTAAAACATAGAAAATTTAATAAATGGACACAACCTGGTGGACATATAGAGGTAGATGAAATACCAGAAGATGCAGCTGTTAGAGAAGCATATGAAGAAACAGGTGTAAAGGTAAAACTTGTTGGAGAAAGATTTCCAAGAGAGGATGATTACATAAGACCACTTACAGTACAAAAAAATACTGGTATAGAAGGTACGATTCATGTTGATTTTTTCTATCTAGCAGTACCTGTAGGTGATATAATTCCACGTCCACAATTAGAAGAAAATATAGCAGTAAAGTGGTTTAGTAGAGATGAACTTGAAGAAATAAATGTATTTGAAGATATTAAAATTACTATGGATTATGTATTAAATAAAATAATAAAATAAAACTGCATTAATTTGCAGTTTTTTCGACTTTTTTAACATTACTCTTAATAACAATAGCTTCATCCTTTTTTGTTTCTTCATATTTAGCCATAACAAGTGTATGCTCCTTATATTTTTCATCTATTAAAGAATTATCCAATAATTCACATATAACAATTTTATCATTAATAGAGCAATCTATAATTCTTCCCCAAATAATTTCATCGTCATCATCCTTTTTATTATAAAGTTCAATATCATCAGGAAAATACTTATGTCTAAAAATATCTAAACACTCCATTTTTCTAGATTCTATAATTGCTTTTTTAGAATAATATACATCTATTTGTTTATTAATTGCTAAAGTATTATTTATTCCTTCTACTACTTTATCATTTAAAATTGTTATATTAAAATCATTTTTTTTATCAATTCTTATATTAATAATATTTTCATTAATAAATTTATCAAGAAATAAGTATTCAGAATTTTCTTTATATATGTTACCTAAAATTCTAATAGTCAATCCCATATCGTGATCTATATAAATTATACCAAGTACAGGATCTAAAGAAAGATCTATTTTATTTTTCTTCTTTATTTTTTTTATATCTTTTGGCCTATCAATTAATATCCACTTTTTATCTATATCTCTAAATTTATATTTACTTATTTTCATGAATATCCTCCTACTTTAATCTCTTTTTTAATTCTTTCTTTAGATCTTTTTTTATTTCATTATTAAATTTTTTTAAACTTTTTGTTTTTATATTACCGCCTAATATTAAACAAATAATAAGTATCAATATAATAGCCAGAATAGCTAGAGTATTTTTATCTTTATTAGAATTTGCCTTCCAAATACCTACATTATTTTTTTTTGCTTTTTCTTCTGCTTCTTTTATTAAACTTAAATATTTATAATCACCATATATATATTTAACCTCACCATATCCATTTTCAACAATATCTTTATTTAATAAAGAATCATCTACAAATACCCATACTAAATCTCTACCATATTTGTCCTTTAAATCAGAATTATCATCATATTCTAGTTCTATTTTTTTAGCATTCATAAGCCTATTGCAAGTATATTCACTAGCTTCTTTACCATACGCTTCAATTTTATTTGTAGATTCAGGTGTATTTATTGCTAAAAATCTAACCTTTATTTCATTATTATTATAATAAAACCAAGCTGTATCTCCATCAACACATTTTTTTAACTCTACAACTTGTCTATCCTGAGCAAAAGCAATTTCAAAAAAACTAAAAAATATAGCTATAAAAAATATTATTTTTTTCATACAATCTACCTTCTAGTATAATTATAACAATAATATAAAATAAATTTCAATTACAAAACATTTTCTTTACATATAAAATATAATGATATTTTAATAAAAAAAGTGTGTAATAATTGACTTCAAATAAAATACTGTGCTATAATACCAAAGATTATGTGAGGAAGTTGATTTTATGAAAAATATAAGAAATATTGCTATTATTGCCCATGTTGACCATGGAAAAACAACTATCGTAGATCAATTATTAAAACAATCAGGTACATTTAGAGATAATGAAAATGTAGAAATAAGAGTAATGGATTCTAATGATATTGAACGTGAACGTGGTATTACTATTTTAGCAAAAACTACAGCTATAGATCATAACGGATGTAGGATTAATATACTAGATACTCCAGGACATGCTGATTTTGGTGGAGAAGTTGAAAGAATAATGAATATGGTTGATGGGGTACTTTTAGTAGTAGATGCTTATGAAGGTACAATGCCACAAACAAGATTCGTATTAAAAAAAGCACTTGAAGCAGGAGTAACACCAATACTTGTTGTTAATAAAATAGATAAAGACACAGCTAGACCAAAACAAGTAGTAGATGAAGTAATAGATTTATTTATAGAACTTGGTGCTGATATTGAACAACTTGAATTCCCAGTAGTATATATGTCAGCTATAAATGGAACATCAAGCTTAGACCCAGATAAAAATACACAAAAGCCAACAATGGATCCACTTTTAGATTTAATTGTTGATTATATTCCTGCTCCAAAAGTAGAAAAAGAAGGACACTTACAATTTCAACCTGCGTTATTAGACTATAATGATTTTGTTGGAAGAATTGGAATTGGTGTTGTAAAAAGAGGAAAAATTAAAGTTAATCAACAAGTATCTTGTATGAGATTAGATGGTACTACAAAACAATTTAGAGTACAAAAATTATTTGGATTCTTAGGATTAAAACGTATTGAAATAGAAGAAGCAGAAGCTGGAGATATTGTTGCTATAGCAGGTCTACCTGATATAAGTGTAGGAGAAACTGTATGTGAAGTTGGATATGAAGAAGCTTTACCACATCTTAGAATTGATGAGCCAACATTACAGATGACATTTGGTGCTAATACTTCACCATTTGTAGGTAGAGAAGGTAAATTAGTTACAGCCAATAAGATAAAAGAAAGATTAATGAAAGAAACAGAGAAAGACGTATCTCTTAGAGTTGAACCAAATGACAATGAATCATTTATAGTATCTGGACGTGGAGAATTACACTTATCAATATTGATAGAAAATATGAGACGTGAAGGATTTGAATTACAAGTTTCTAAACCACAAGTAATAAAAAAAGAAATCGATGGTGTAATGTGTGAACCATACGAAGATGTTATGATAGAAGTACCTGAAGAAAATGTAGGAACAGTTATAGAAGCTCTTGGTAATCGTGAAGGTGAAATGGTAAATATGACAAATCATGAAAACCAAGTAAGATTAAATTACTTAGTTCCTTCAAGAGGTTTAATAGGTTTTTCAACAGAATTCATGACAATGACAAAAGGATATGGTATTCTAAATCATACATTTAAGGAATACAAAAAAGTTGCAGGAACAAGTGTTGGTGAAAGAAAACTAGGTGTACTTGTTTCAATGGAAAATGGACAATCTACAGCTTATGCTTTAGGGCAACTTGAAGATAGAGGTGTAATGTTTATTGAACCTGGTACAGAAGTATATGAAGGTATGATAGTTGGAGAACATTCTCATGAAAATGATTTAGCGGTAAATGTAGTTAAGGGAAAAAATTTAACAAATACAAGAAGTGCTGGAAAAGATCATACAGTAGTACTTAAAAGACCTAGACAAATCAGTCTTGAATATTGCTTAGATTATATAAATAGTGATGAGCTAGTAGAAGTAACACCACTTAATTTCAGAATGAGAAAAAGAATATTAAATACATCAGAAAGAAAGAAATTTGACAGTAGAAAGTAAATTCTTTCTTTTTTTTTATAAAAATATAGAAAAAAATATATAAAGTGATAAAATGAAAAAGGTAATATAGTAAAGAGGTAGTATATGGCAAAATTACATTTTAAATATGGAACAATGAATAGTGGTAAAAGTATAGATTTAATGAGAACTGCACATAGTTATGAAGAAGTAGGATATGAAGTAATTGTTATGAAACCTATTATTGATACAAAAGGTAATGATAAATTAGATTCAAGAATTGGTTTACAAAGAAAGGTAGATATATTAATAAAAGAAAAAGATTCAATTTTGAAATTAATAAAAGAAAAATTGACAGAAAAAACAGCTTGTATATTTGTAGATGAAGCTCAATTTCTATCAAAAAATCAAATTGATGAATTATTCTTTATAACTAAAAAAATAAATATTCCAGTAATATGCTATGGACTTAGAACAAATTTTATGGCTGAATCTTTTGAAGGATCAAGAAGACTATTAGAAATATCAGATGTTTTAGAAGAATTAAAAACATTGTGTAAATGTAAAGAAATAGCAAGATTTGCTGCTAGAAAAATAGACAATAAATATGTTTCATTTGGAAATGAAATAGAAATAGATGGAAAAAATAAAAATATAGATTATGAACCATTATGTGGTAAATGTTATTTACAAAAAGTTAAAAAAATAAAATTTTAACTTTTTTATTTAATAAAAAAAGAATAATTATTCATTATTCTCATCAAAGAAACATTTAATATTAACATTTAAAGTTTTTGAAAACTGTAATAAAGTATCTATAGATAAAGTTTGGTATGTAGAAGATTCAAGTTTTGCTATAAAACTATCACTTAATAACATCTTTTCAGCTAACTCTCTTTGTGTCATACCATTTTGTTTACGATATTTTTTAATATTTTTACCAATTATATTATATATATTTGTTTCACTGCTCATACATTCTCACCACTTAAATTTTCTCATAAATGCTTCATTTTCTTTATAGACTAGTAATCTATGTATAGTATGTAAAAATATAAAAAAATTATACATTTAAGTAGTAATATGTTAAAATATACCAGAGGTGTTTTTATGAAGGGTGAGAATATAAATCTTACATTTGGTATGAATAAAATATATAATAATGCTTGTTTTAATATAGAAAATAAAGATAGAGTTGGTATAGTTGGAGTAAATGGTGCAGGTAAAACTACTTTATTTAATGTAATTTTAAAAAAAATAAAATTAGATAGTGGAAGAATAGTAATACCAAAAGATTATAGAATAGGTTATTTACCACAAGAAATAGAATTAGATGATTTAGAACTAAATGTATTTGATTACTTGCTTAGTGCACGTCCAATAAAAGAATTAGAAAAAAAGCTGGAAAAATTATATATAGATGTTTCTATAGCTGAAGAAAAGAAACAACAAAAAATATTAAAAGAAATATCAAATACACAAGAAAAGTTAGAATATTATGATTGTTATAATGCAGAAAATACATTATTTGAAATTATAGAAAAAATGAGTATTCCGTTAGAATTATTAGATATGAAATTAATGGATTTATCTGGTGGTCAAAAATCCAAAATTGCTTTCGCTCACTTAATATACTCTAATCCTGAAATTCTTCTTTTAGATGAACCAACAAATCATTTAGATGCAACAACAAGAGAATATATAGAAGGATATATAAAAAAATATAAAGGAATGGTATTAGTAATTTCACATGATGTAGATTTTTTAAACAAAATAGTAAATAAAATTATGTATGTAAATAAAACAACGAAACAAATAACAATGTATAATGGTAATTACAATGAATACTTAAAAAAACATAAACAAGAACAAGAAATAGAAGAAAAATTAATAGAAAAACAAGAACAAGAAATAGAAACACTAAAATCATTTATTGATAAAGCAAAAAAAGCTTCAAGGACAAACCATAATATAAAGAAAATGGGAAAAGATAGAGAAATAAAATTAGAAAAAAAGTTAAGTGAATTACATGTAAGAGAAAAGAAATATTCTAAATTAAAATTAAATATTAAACCCTTAAGAGAAGGTTCTAGAATACCACTTAAAGTAAACAATATAAAATTTAAATACGAAGAAAAAGATTATTTATATAAAAATTTATCTTTTGTTATAAACAATAAAGAGAGATTTTTAATCATCGGAGAAAATGGAGTAGGTAAATCTACATTATTAAAACTTTTAATAGGAAAATATAAACCAGAAGAAGGAAATATTTGGTATGGTAATAAAACAGATATAGCATATTATGCTCAAGAACTAGAACTTTTAAAACCATCAAAAACAATAATAGAAAATGTTGATACAAAAGGATATAGTGATAAAGAATTAAGAACAATATTAGGTAGTTTCTTATTTTATGGTGATGATGTATTTAAAAAAATAGAAGTATTATCACCAGGAGAAAAAGCAAGAGTTGCTTTGTGTAAAATAATGCTTGAAAGAGCTAACTTGTTACTTTTAGATGAACCAACAAATCATTTAGATCCGGATACACAAAAAGTAATTGGAGAAAATTTTAAAAATTATGAAGGTACAATAATAATGGTAAGCCATAATATACCATTTATAGAAAGTATAAACGTTGATAGAATACTATTATTACCAAGTGGTAAAATAATAAACTATGATAAAGAAAGATTAGAAAAATATATTCACAATACAAATAATAATTAGATGTATTACCTACAATTAATCTAATTAAGTTCATATAAATGAATATAAAATGTAAATATATTTCTAATAAATAGTAAAAAAGCTTGATAAATTTTAAATTTATTGATAAAATAGCTTTGTTACTATTGAAATGGCGTTCTTGGTGAAGCGGTTAACACACCTGACTGTGACTCAGGCATGCGTGGGTTCGATCCCCACAGAGCGCCCCATTGTGAAATCTGCTCGAATTTTTCGAGTTTGATAAATGACTAATTCAGAAATGGATTAGTTTTTTTTGTGCTTAAAAAATATTCTAGCAAAATAAGAAAGGATGGAAACAATGGTAAATATTATTAAAGAAGAACTTTCATTAGAAGATTATTTAAAAACAATATAAATACTATGTATTCCCTAAACATGGAATTGACAAATTATAAAAAAGTGATATTATAAATAATCAATGAAAGAGGTATTCTCTAGAAAGAGAGGTACATCTATGATAAAATATATACATAAACAAAAAATTTATAATATTGAATATTGTGAGGAGTCAGTAGTATTTAGACTTTATTAAATACTATTGGCTCCTCTTTTTTAGTAAAAGGAGTTGAAGTTTTATGGATAACGAAAAGAAAGTTGCAGGATTATATATTCGTGTTAGTACTGAAGATCAAGCAAGAGAAGGATTTAGTTTACTAGAACAAGAAAAGCGTTTAAGAGCCATGTGTGAGTATAAAGGTTATGAGATATAGTTAAAGATGTTAAAGACTTATATTTAGATTTATTTGAAGATGCAAGATTGGAATATAATGATAAACAAACTAGAGATGATAGAAAAATAGATAACTACTTTAATAAGATAAGTAATGATACTAAACATGATCTTGCTTGTGAGATAGTTATTGAACTTGGAAATATGGAATATTGGGATGAGAAAAGTTTAGAATATAAATATCAAATGACACAAGTCTTTGAACAACAACTTGAAGATATACAAGAAATAGTTCCAGACTTTTATATAGCTAATGCAACCATTCATTTTGATGAACACTCTCCACTTAATAAAAAAGAAATTGATAAAGCAACTAAACATATTAATAATGAAATGGATGAGTATGCTGAAGAATTTTATGAAATAAAAAAAAAGATGATGAAATAGAAAGATAATTAAAATAAAGAAAGTTGGTGATAAATATGCTTACGATAAATTGGAAGCATATATATGAATTTAATTTAAATGATAATAAACAATGGATTTTGATTCTTTATGATATATCACAAAATCATTATGTAGGAGTACCTGTTTATAATGAAGAAAAAGAAAATAGTGCTTATTTAAAATCCATAAATAAATATGTAGTATTAGATGAAATAACTGATTATAATCGCTCTAATATTAAAAAATGTGTCTATATTAAAGGTAAACCTATTAAAATAACTAATAAGGAATTTGATGATATCTTATTAAAATCTAAAATTACTTTTTTAAACTATGTTAAAAATAATACAAATAATAATCCAGATGGCATATCATATAATAAGTGGTGTAAAGATAAATTAGAATTAATAAATAAGAATGATGGTGATACTACTAGTTTAAAAGTTGGAGCTATATATTGGGTAGATTTAGGTTATAATATTGGTAGTGAATTAAGAAAGTTAAGACCAGCAATATTATGGAGAAGTGCATCAAATAAAAAAATGTGGACTGCTATACCACTTACTTCAAAACATAAAGATGATAATTATTATTTTCACTATGATTTATTAGATGAAAAATTAGGAACTGCTAGATTAGAAAACTTAATTAATATTAGTTCTAATAGAATTAGAGAACCATATTATATAAATAATAAAATAGCAACTATTACTAAAAAAGATAATGATGCTATATTAAAAATAATAAAGAAGTATTATGCTTTTGAAGAAATAAAAGAAACAAATAGAACTATCAGAAAGCAAAATACTATTTATAATAAATCTAAAGAAAATCGTGAAAAAGTGTTGACTTAACCATTTAAAATGGTATAATTAAAGTACTTTAGATTGTTGCGGGTGTATTTATACACTTGGTAGAAGTTTTTCAAAAGGAAGAGTTTATCTCTTCCTTTTGCTTTGGATATAAATAAAAAGTGGTTTTAAATGCCACTTTTATTTTTTCTTATTCTGCTTTAGAAATAGTTGCTCTACTTAATTTTAAGTATTGACCATTAGATAAGTTAATAGAAGCTCTACCATTAAAGTTATCATTATCAACAATATCACTAGCACTTACAGGGCCAGTCATTATTGACCAATATCCACTACCAATGCTTTCAACTACGTAACTTCCTGGATCAATATCAACTCCAACTTTATAGTATCCACCTTGATTCCAATTACTTTGATTATTCAATATTTCATAAATCTCTTTAGCACCTTTAACACCAAGCTTTTCAAATGACGAAACATTTATTAAAACTCCCCTTGTTTCAAGATTACCAACTGAATGAACTTTTACATATCCAAAGCTATCAAAGTTTTCATTATCTACTATATTTCCAGCTCCATCTTTTTCACAATAATAAGAACCACTTCCACTAAATTTAACAAAAGCATATTCTCCAGCAGGAATATCTCCTTGAATATAACTTCCTGTATCAAATGCTAGTTTTTCATCAAATAGTGCTGATATTTTTACTATCATTTTTTCTGATTCAGTTAATTCTTTTGTTTCTTGTTTTTTAGTTGAAGAAGAATTAGAAGAGTTTGAACTAGAATTATTATTGCTATAGTTATCATCATTAGAAGATGATGAACCACAACCAGTAATAGTGAATACCATTAATAATATTAGAGCAACAGATAAGATTTTTTTCTTCACAAGAACACTCCTTTCATTTTTATTATATCATATAAACTTTGAACAGACGACATATTTTTTAAACTTTTTATGAAATAATTTTACTAGAAAGGAAGTGAGGTACTTTGACTAGTAGATATTCTAAAGAACAGTTATCATTAATTGTTAGAAAAAATATAAAGAAATATCGTTTAATGAGAAAGTACACACTTCAAGAACTTGCAGATTTAACTGGACTTACTCATGGCTATGTTAGAGATTTGGAGTGCTTATCAATAGATAAAACACCATTACTAGAAACAATAGGAAAATTTGCCGATGCTTTAGAAATAGATATTAGGCAATTATTTGATGATCCAAATTAGTACAAAACTATTTCTTATTTTTTAAAATATGGTATAATTAAGATAGATTTCGTATCATTCAATAGAATGATACTTTTTTGTTGGGAGGTTTTAAAATGAGTAATACTAATAATGATGTTACTATTGGTGGGAAGTGGAAAATACTAGATAAACAATATCAAGGAGATTTAACTTTTAATAAAACAAATGGAATTATAATATTATCAATTTATTATAAAGATAATGAAGAATTTTTGGCTTGGATGGATAAACCAACAGAAATAACAACTATAACAGGAAAATTAAATCAAGAGATTAAATGTACTTTGGTAGATTGTCAGATTGTAAAAAGACATTCTGATGGTTTTGTTAGACATCATATAGTGATAGTTGCAAAAAATATGTTTATTAATATTTCTAAATCAGAAAAGTCAGATATTAAATTTAATGAAGTTCATTTTCAAATTCCAAATATAATTAAGTGGTCACAGTTAAGTGGTTTTGAGTATATGGATGATCCCTCTTATACATTTAAAATAGGATATAAATTTAAAGACAAAATATCAGAAAAAATAGATGATAACACTACCATTGAGTTTGTTCCAGTATTTGGAAAATTTAATTTCGATATGCAAATTGAAAGTTTGGATATTTCACAACATGTCGAGGTAAGAATTAAAAAGAAAGAAGAAAAGTCATATGAAGAATTTTTTAAAGACTTTGATATGATTATGAACTTAATAACATTAGCAACGGGTTTAAAAATTAATGTTTCATTAGTACAAGGTATTAATTATAAAAAATATACTGCTAAAGTTGGTAAAAAATATAATTATATAAAATATGAAATAATAAAAAATAAAATGAACAATTTATCAACTAGTAATCCCGATAAACTAGAGAGTATTAGAAACTTTTTATTTAATCTTCAAGAATTTGCATCTACGGATAAATTAAAAAAATGGTTTAATACATATCAAGATTATAATAATATTTATAATTTATATAACTTAGGAATTAATAATGATATTCCAGATGAGATAAAATTTTGTAATTTAATGCAAGCATTGGAATTAATGCATACACAAAAATATAAAAAAACGGATAAGTTTTTTAAACATATTGAAGAAAAATTTGAGGATAATAAGGAAATAATTGATTTAATAGAAAAGAATCCAGATCAAGTTGACAATGGCTATATAATTTTAAAAAATCGCATTATTGATATCTTTATAAATGATTTTAAGCTTACAATTAAAGAAAACCTTATAGATAAAATTGATGACTTATCAACTAGATTTTCTGATACAAGAAATTATTATACACATTATGATGATGCAAAAAAAGATAAATGTCTTGTTGGGAAAAATTTAAAATATGGTATATACATTCTTGACTATTTAGTATCTAATTATATTTTACAAAATTTAGGATTTAATATAGATGAGATTAATTCAAAAAAGGATTTAGTATTAAATGATATTCATAATGAAGAAATGATAGATAAGATTATTAAAAATGAAAGGATTAGTTAGTGTATGAAGCAATCAAACAATGAAGTTGTAATACCGCTATCTTTAATAATGGTTAAGTCTCAATGGTGGTTATCTGCACTAATTGAACAAATAAGCCGAGTAGAAAAAAATATGAATTCGCCTAAATATGAAGAGCAAGTACAAAGAATGGCTGATGATCATTTTTTGAAAGTAGCACTAAAAAAATTATGTGGATGGTTAACTGAATTTGATAAATATGTAGAGAAATTTGAAGATATATTAAAAAAATTAAAATCATTGTATGATATTAAATTGTTGAGAGATGTTTCTGAACACGAAATTGATTATTATAAGTAAAATGGTAATAAGCAAAATAAATTTATTAATAAAGATTATAATCAATCCATAATAAGGCCATTAATAATAAATGATGTATATCATATTGGTGGAAAAATTAATATTAATGAATTGAAATCTATATTGGAAGAATTAGAAACAATATTAAACAATAATAACTATAATTTTAAATTTGAAGCAATATCTGTATTAGATAAATTAATGGAGGAACCAATAGCTTAAAAAGTCTTCCATTTATCAAAAAAAAATGGTATTATTATTTTAGTGATTAGTTGTTTATTAACTTTTACTTTGGGGGTTCAGATAACATTTGTTATCGCCCCATTTATAAAAATAAAACTAAGAATTAATTTTCTTAGTTTTTTCTTTATATATTTAAACCTTGTTAAAGACACACTGAATTTTATTTGATATAATATTTATAGTTTAAAACTTGATTTGTTCATAGATAAGAGGTGTTATTGTGAATATTGAAAATTTAAAAGAAATTTTATTAGAATGTTATTCTAAATATTTGTGTTATCCTAAGTTTCAAAATGAATGGAATAAGAATAATAAATGTTTTGGTATGTGTGCAATAACATCTCTAATTGTTAATGACTATTTTAAAGGTAGTATTTGTAAAATTAATGTGGATGGAATTAGTCATTATTTTAATTTAATAGAAAATAATATTATTGATTTAACTTCAGATCAGTTTTATTGTGATGTAAATTATGATAATTATGAAATTGTTGATAGAGAAAAAATACTAATCGATAATACTCTTAATAGATATAAAATACTGAAAGGAAGATTAATAAATAAATTATTAAAACAACTTGATCAAGAGGTATTTAATTGTAAGTTGTGTAATAAATTAGTCGATAAATTTCCTAATGATACAACTGTATTTATAGGAAAAGACAATGAAATAGTTTTAGTTGGTGAGGCACCTGCAAATAATGGATGGAGAAAGAGTCATAAATTGTGGAAAGACGTAAATGATAAAATATTACCAAGTGGTGTAGTTTTACAAAAATTATTTAATATTATAAATAAAGATATATTTGAAACGACATTTTTAGAATCGGTGAAGTGTTATCCACTTGAAAGAAAAAATTTAAAATTATGTTCTAAAAATTGCAAAGATATAATGCTAAGACAATTGAAAATTTTAAATCCTAAATTAATTATTACTTTAGGTGAATTCCCAACTAGAAATTTACTAGATTTTAAATTTGATAAGTTTAAAGATGTAGTTGGTAATATATATGAAATTAATGGTTATAAAATATTACCTATATATCATCCTAGTCCAATATCGCCAAAGAGTTATACTGGTAATGTACCTATATTTGAAAAAATAAAAACTTTCAGTAATAAAAAAACTAAGAATTATTAGTTTTTTTCTTTGCTATTTTTTCATCTTAAAATAACATTATCAACTAATAAATCTAAATATATGTATAAAAAAGAATTGATCAATAGACCAATTCAATTTAACAAATACCTCTTTTACAATTATTTCCATTTCCCCAGAATAATATAAAGAATATTATTAAAACTACAATTATAATCCAAAACCATCCTCCACCATATGAGTCATTATAACCATAATTAGGATAACCGTACATAAATACAACCCCCTTCAATATTATTATATTAAAAAAGGATTAAAATCATTATAATGGATACCTATAAATTAATAATGGATAAATATTTCTTATGTTTTTTTACTAATTCTTTTACGAATATTGATTCATTATTCTTTTTACACATGATATAGCAATAATTTTCAGTTCTAGTAATTGCTACATAAAATAATCTTCTTTCTTCAGCAAATTCAATTTTTTCATGACTTGGATTAACTAGTCTTAATATTTTATCATCTTTAATTTTATTAGGAAATCCTAAAATATTATCATTTACATTAATTAATATAATATTTTTTTCTTCTAATCCTTTTGATTTATGTACAGTCATAAAATACATATAGATTTCTTTATTATTTTTATAAATTATTCGATCATTTTCTTTATAGAAATATTTGTTATTTATAATTTTATTAATATCGTTATTATTCCTTCCAAGTATAAGTATTTTTTCTTTATAATTTTTATATAAATCTTCTATTATTTTTATGAATGAATTAATAAAATTTGTATAATATATTATTTTAATTGGTTTATCTAAATATTTATTAGATTTTAAATTCTTCTTTATTTGAAACTTATTTTTCATTACAAAATCTCCTGCTATTTTAATTAATTCTTGGCTATTTCTATATGTATTTTCGATTTTGTAAATAGTAGCTTCATTAAAAAAACTTTTAAAATTAACAAATAAATCAATATTGCATCCAGTAAACTTATATATTGATTGAAAATCATCGCCTACAACCATTAGACTTGAAGATGTATTATTAATTATTTCTTTTATAAGATTAAATCTAATAAGAGAAGTATCTTGATATTCATCTATTATTATGTACTTATAATTTAATTTTTTTTTGTAATTTTTAATAAATTCAGTGGCATATATAATCATATCATCAAAATCAATTTGATTATTTTCATTTAAATATTTTTGATAGTTTAAATATATATTAAGAACCATAATTAAAAATATTTTTTCTTGTTTATACTTTTTTAAATTTATTGTCTTTTTAATTTTCTTTAAGAATGTGTTAAAATCTTTTATATTATAATTATTACATTTAAATAATTTTATAAAAGTAAACAGTAAATTTATAAATAAAGTTATATTTTTATCATTTTGGATTAAAGAAAGATATTTTTCTTTTATATTTTTGTTTTCTTTTATATTGAAATAATAGAGTATGTTTTTCATCATATATTCGTTATTTAAAATATCAACATATAAATATTCATGTATTATATTTAAAAGAGTATCTTCATTTGATATTTCATATTTTTTATTATCTAGACTTAATATATTTAAAGATAATTTATGAAAGGTATAAACATCAATATCTTTATTAAATTCTAGTTTTAATTTTTTTTTTAAACTAAGAGAAGAAGCTTTTGTAAAAGAAATACATAAAATATCTTTATAATTAATTTCTTTAATATTTATTAAGTTATATATTTTACCTATTATTGTTAATGTTTTACCACTTCCAGCACCCGCTACAACAAGAATATACTTATCACAAGATTCTGCTATTTTCTGTTGTTCTTTATCTAAAGTATTTCCGCATATTATATAGCTCATTTAATCACCATAACAAATTATAAATATATATAAATAATAATCAAATGAATAAAATTTGATTTTTTTTGTATTGGTAAATTTAATTAATTAAAAATTATTATAAAAATATTAATTTTGGGTAAAAATACTATGCACAAATATACAATTAGAATAAATTAAATCGAGGAGGATTTTATGAATAATAATGAATATTTTTTCAATAAATATGCTATAGAAGATTTAAATAACTTTGGTATTTTACAGAATAATATGATGAGTAATATTAATTTATATCAGCAAAAAGAAGGTTTTGAAAAAGGGAATTTGTTTCCAAGTTTATATGAACAATACAAAAATTATAGCCCAGCAAATTTGATTGCTAGAACAGAACAAGAAAGAATGTTTTTTGAACTATCAAGTCTATGTTTTGTGGCACATGAACTTAATTTATATTTAGATATTTATCCAAATAATTTACAAATGATTCAATTGTTTAATGATTATAGAAAGCAAGCAGACGAATTAAAACGTGATTATGAAAATAAATATGGTGTAATAAATATAACTAGTTCAGCACTTGAACAATCACCTTTTGCTTGGGTAGAACAACCTTGGCCATGGGAAGGAATGGTGGGATAAATGTGGGCTTATGAAAAAAGATTACAATATCCAGTAAATATTAAGAAAAAAGACTTAAAAATGGCAAAATATATAATAACTCAATATGGAGGTGCTAATGGGGAACTTGCAGCGGCTTTAAGATATTTAAACCAAAGATATACAATGCCAGATAATAGGGGTAAGGCATTACTTACTGATATAGGTACAGAGGAACTTGCACATATAGAAATGATATCAACAATGTTATATCAACTTACCAAGGACGCTAGCTTGGAAGAATTAAAAGAAGCAGGTCTTGATACACACTACGCAGAACATAGTAATTCCTTGTATCCAACAGATGCGTCAGGTGTTCCTTTTACAGTTGCATATTTTGCAGCAACAGGAGATCCACTTGCTGATTTAATGGAAGACATGGCAGCTGAGCAAAAAGCAAGAGCTGTATATGAAAATTTAATTGATTTAGCTGAAGATCCAGATGTTATAGGGCCTCTACTTTGGTTAAGGCAAAGAGAAGTAGTTCATTTTGCAAGATTTAAAGAATTATATGAGTATTATAAAGAAAATTTAAACAATTAATTGATTACTGTTAACATTGTTAACAGTTTTTATATTTGCTTTTTTAACTCATCTACTTCACTTTGTAATGCTCGAATCATTTTTTCTAACATATCAATAGTCTCATCAGTTGTATAATTTCTATTTTCATTTGCATTTTCAGTAATATTTCCTCTTTCCATTTGAACCTGTTTATAAAATGCATTAGTACATAATACTTGTGCTATAAGCATAAGCCAATTGCCAAGGGCATTTTGTTCATTAGCTGTTGTATCATCAATAAGTAAATAACCAACAACTATAGCGCTAAAGGTAAATGCTTTTGGAGGAATATCTGGAATAATATTCATAAAATCCTCCTTCTTATAAATATTATTAATAATAATATTAAAGAAGAACAATTAATTGAATATATATTATTATGGATTTAGAAGAAAGATTTAAAGAAATAAAAATTGAGAATATTATATTGATTATATATTATGTATTAATATCTTTTTGCTTATATGCTAATAATGTGGAAAAAAATTACTTTTTAACAGGAAATAATAATTCAAAAGAATTATATAGAAAATTAAATATTAGTATATTTACAGTTGCTGTTATTATATATCTTTATTTTACATATGATGGTTATAAAGCTCTTAAAAATTTAAATATAAATGATTCTTTAAAGAAAAAAGATTTAACTAATTTATCATTTATAGGATCTTTTCTTATTTTAATAAGTGGATTTATCTTTCTTTATATAGCATATACAGATGAAGAAATAGAAACAGAAATAGCTTTTACTTAGAATAAAAAAAATTATTTAATTCATAATTATAATAGGTGATAAAATGAAAAAAGATTTAATTATAGAATTAATATCTAAAACAAATAAAATAGAATTGAATTTAGTAACAAAGGCAATTAATATAATTGAAAGTAATAAATCATTAGTTATAGATGATGTCTTTTTAGCAAATACTATCGCGTCAAATATGAAAATATCACCATCAGATGCAGTAAATATAGCTATGAAATATAATAAATTAAAAGATAAAACAGTAGAAGAATTAAAAGAAGAAATTAATAAAATAGATATTAAAGTAAGTAAAAAAAGTAAGAAGTTTATTATAATAATTTTAATTTTTATAATATTAATTAGTATTATATTACTCATAATGTTAAATTTATTTAAATAATTAGCACTCACACTTGACAAGTGCCAAAATAGTGATATAATTATAACGAATGGAAAAATTCATTCGTTTTATTTATAAAGGAGGGGTTTTATGAATATTGAACAAGAACAAGATGTACTGGAAAAATATGGTAGAGATATAACTGCCTCAGTAAAAGATGATAAAGTAGATCCTGTTATAGGACGTGATGAAGAAATTGCTAGTATAACAAGAATTTTATCAAGAAAAACCAAAAATAATCCAGTTTTAATAGGTGAACCAGGTGTCGGTAAGACTGCTATTGTAGAAGGTTTAGCACAAAGAATTGTAAAAGGAGATGTTCCAGATAGTTTAAAAAATAAAATTGTTTGGGAACTTGATATGGGTTCTTTAGTAGCTGGAGCTAAATATAGAGGTGAATTCGAGGAAAGGTTAACTAAAATATTAAAAAGAGTAAAGGAAAGTGAAGGAAAGATTATCATGTTTATAGATGAAATACACATGATAGTAGGAACAGGTGCTGAAGGTGCAATGGACGCTGGAAACATGTTAAAACCAATGTTAGCCAGAGGAGAAATACATTGTATTGGAGCAACAACTCTAAATGAATATAGAAAATATATAGAAAAAGATGGGGCACTTGAACGTCGTTTTCAAAGGGTACAAGTACAAGAACCTAATGTTCAAGATACAATTACTATATTAAGAGGTTTGAAGCAAAGATTTGAAGTATTTCATGGAGTCAATATTAAAGACAACGCTTTAGTTGCCGCAGCTGTTTTATCTGATAGATATATAACAGATAGATTTTTACCAGATAAAGCAATAGATTTAATAGATGAAGCTTGTGCTACAGTAAAAGTTCAAATGGATTCTGTACCAAGTTCATTAGATAAATTGACAAGGGAAATAATGAGTCTTCAAATAGAAGAAACATCTTTAAAAAGAGAAAAAGATGAAATATCTAAGAAAAGACTTGATGAAATAAGAAAGAAATTAGAAACTTTAAAAGTTCAAGAACAAGCTTTAAGAAAAGATTGGGAAGAAGAGGTTAGAGTAAACAATCTTATAAAAGAAAAGAAAAACTTAATTGCTAAAAATAAATTTAAACTAGAAACAGCTGAAAACAATTATGATTTGGATGAGGCAGCAAGACTAAGACATGGAGTTATACCACAACTTGAGCGTGAATTAGAAGAGTTAAATAAAAATAATAAGTCAGATATATTAAGTGATACAATAGATGAAGAGTCGGTTGCACAAATAATATCAAAATGGACGAATATTCCAATAAGTAAATTGGTAAGTAGTGAAAAAGAAAAATTATTAAATCTAGAAGAAAATATGAAAAAACGTGTTAAGGGTCAAGATAAAGCAATTAAACTTGTAAGTGATGCAATAATTAGGGCAAGAAGTGGCATAAAAGATCCAAATAGACCAATTGGTTCATTTATATTTTTAGGACCAACAGGTGTTGGTAAAACAGAAGTGGCTAAGACTTTAGCATATGAGCTATTTGATGATGAAAGACACATGATAAGAATTGATATGAGTGAATACATGGAAAGCTTTTCAGTATCTAGATTAGTTGGAGCGCCTCCAGGATATGTTGGATATGATGAAGGTGGACAATTAACAGAAGCAGTAAGAAGAAATCCATATAGTATTGTTTTATTTGATGAAATAGAAAAGGCTCATAAAGATGTATTTAATATATTACTTCAAATATTAGATGATGGTAGAATAACAGATTCACAAGGAAGAACAGTTGATTTTAAAAATACAATTATAATAATGACTTCAAATCTTGGAAGTGATTATATTTTAGATAATAAAGAAAATAAAGATGAATTGATTAATCAAGAATTAAGAAAGACATTTAAACCTGAATTTTTAAATAGGGTTGATGAAATTATTACATTTAATTCTTTATCTAAAGATGTAGTATATGAAATTCTTGATAAAATTATAAAAAATATAGAAGATAGATTAAGTGATAAAGATATTCACATAAATATAACAGAAGATGCTAAAAAATATATAATAGATAATTCATATGATGAATTTTATGGGGCTAGACCTATTAAAAGATATGTAAGTGAAAATATAGAAACTTTAATAGCTAGAAGCATTATAGAAAATAAAATTAAGTTTTCGAGTACAATAAATATAGATGTTGAGAATAATCATTTAGTCATAAAATAAAAATAATAAAACATAATAATATATGGAGGGAATAAAATGTTACCAAGATTAAGTAGAATAAATTTTTTTGATGATATCTTTGATGATTCTTTATTAAAAAAAGAAAGAAATTTAATGAAAACAGACATAAAAGAAACAGAAGATGAATATATACTGGAGATAGATATTCCTGGTTGTAAAAAAGAAAATATAAAGATTGATTTAGAACAAGGATATTTAAATGTAAAAGCAGAAGTATTAAAAAATACTGGTACTACTTCTGATACTTATATTCATAAAGAAAGATTTAGTGGATCATGTCAAAGAAGTTATTATATAGGTAATAATATAAATGAAGATGATATAAAAGCTTCATTTATCAATGGAATACTAGAAATTCATATTCCTAAAAAAACTGAAAACGAAGATAATCAATTAAAAAAATATATTGAAATTAAAGACTAAAAACATCATAATGATGTTTTTTTCTTATTTTATATGTGCTAAAATATATATGTAGTTATCTATATAAAAGGAGGTATTCCATGAACATAAAAATAATTATTCCATCTTATAATCCAAAAGATAAATTAATAGATTTAGTAAATGAATTAATTAAAAATAATTTTGATAATATTTTAATTATAGATGATGGAAGTGATACAGAATCTAAAAAAATATATAGTAAAATACCTAAAAAAGTTAAAATAATATATCATGATAAAAATATGGGTAAAGGATGTGCATTAAAGACAGGTATAGCAACAATTAAAAAAGAAGATGCATTTATCACTGTTGATTCAGATGGTCAACACAAAGTAAAAGATATATTAAAAATAAAACAACATTTAGAAAAAAATGATGTTGTAATAGGTAAACGTAATTTTAATAAAAAGTCAGTTCCATTTAAAAGTAAATTAGGTAACAAGATATCTAGAATAATATTTAAATTTATTACTGGAAAAAAATGCCCTGATACTCAATCTGGTTTAAGAGGAATAAATTCTAAATATAAGGAATTATGTTTAAATACTGAGGGTAATAGATTTGAATATGAAATGAATATTTTAGAAGAACTTGTAAATAGAAATATTAAAATTGACTATATTGGAATTGAAACTGTATATGAAAACAATAATAAAGATACTAATTTTAAATGTATTAAAGATTCTTTTTTAATATATAAAAAACACCTAAAAAATTTATTTATTTCTATCATAAAAATATTAATAAGTTTTATATTATTTTTTATATCATATAAATTGTTAAAATACTTGAAAATTACAAGAATAAATAGAATATTTCTATCTACAGTTATTTCATACTTAATTTACATAAGTAAAAATATGAAAAAAAATCCTAGTAAAAAAATTAGTATATATATAATAGAAATGTGTATAAGTTTTATAATAGTTTATAAATATAGAAACAGATTAAATCTATTTTTATTAAAACCAATGATAGATATTTTAATATTCATATTATTTAATATAATAAATAGAATTAAAAGATAAATTTGATATTGTTATAATATTGTGCTATAATCAACAATACTTTAAAAGGAGAGAAAATATATGAATTTTAATATGAATGATATAATGATTCAATCTGAATTCACTTTAAATATGCTTGAAACAGAATTAAAAATTTTACTTAAAGAATATGAAGTTGAAAATAAACATAATTTAGTTGACCATATGAAATCAAGAATTAAGTCTAGAGAAAGTATAATAGCTAAATTAGAAAAAAGAGGATACGAAATTACATATGAAAATATTGAAAAACATGTTCATGATAAAGTTGGTATTAGAATAATATGTCCTTTTTTATCTGATGTAAAGGAAGTTGTAAAAGTAATAAAAGCAAGCGAACAATTTATAATTAAGGAAGAAAAAGACTATATTGCAGCACCAAAGGAATCAGGGTATATAAGTTATCATTTAATTATTTTACTTCCTGTTTATTTTTCAGGAAGAACAGAATATAGAGAAGCGGAAATACAAATAAGAACAATGGCAATGGATTTCTGGGCAAGTTTAGATCATATGATTAGATATAAATTTGATGAAGATAAAATTCCAAATGAAGTAAAAGATGGTATGTATGAATGTTCAGTAGCAATTAAAAGCCTAGATGAAAAAATGCTTAATTTTAAAACAAAAAGTAATAATTGTAATGGAATTGGTGGTAATGATGGAGAAGAAAATAGTATTAATAACAGGAGCTAGTTCTAAGATAGGAATGTGTATTGCAGAAAAATTAGCTAAATGTAAATATGATTTAGTTCTTAATTATAATACTTCTTTAGAAAAAGCAAAAAAATTAAGAGAAGAATTAATAAATAAATATAATATTGATGTATTATTAATTAAAGCAGATTTAAGAGAAGAGAATGAAATAAAGAATATAATAGATTGTGCAATAAATAAATATGGAAGAATAGATATACTTATAAATAATGCTGCAATAGAACATGATAATACATTTGAAAATAAAACAAAAGAAGAATTTATGGATGTATTAAATGTTAATCTAATTGCTCCATTTCTTTTAAGCAAATATGCATCAAAATATATGATTAAAAATAAGTATGGAAAAATAATAAATATAGCATCAACTAATGGAATAGATACTTATTATCCATCAAGCTTAGATTATGATGCTTCTAAAGCTGGTTTAATATCACTTACACATAATCTTGCTATTGAATTAGCACCATATATAACCGTAAATGCAATCGCACCTGGTTGGACAAATACAGATATGAATAAAAACTTAAGTGAAGAGCAAAAGAAAAAAATAAATGAAAGAATTTTGCTTAATAGATTTGCAAATCCAGATGAAATAGCAAATGTTGTTGCTTTTTTAGCTTCACCTGAGGCATCATATATAAACAATGAAGTAATAAGAGTGGATGGGGGTAGTTTTAATGACAGCATATGAAATAGTAGAAGCATCAGAAAAACAAATAAAAAAACAATTAGAAGAAGTAGATAATTTAGTATTTTATAACAGTAATAAAGTATTAAATGCTTTTAAAAAAAATGAAATAAATGAAAGATGTTTTGATTCAACAACAGGGTATGGATATAATGACTTAGGAAGAGAAAAACTAGAACAAGTTTATAGTGATATATTTAAATGTGAAGCCGCACTAGTAAGAAGTCAACTGGTATCCGGGTCACATGCCCTTACTGTAGCGCTTTTTTCACAATTAAGGCCAGGTGATACAATGTTGAGTATCTCTGGACTTCCTTATGATACACTTCATGAAGTAATTGGTATTAAAGAAAATAATAGTTCTTTAAAGTCTTATGGTATTAATTATAAACAAATAGATTTAATAAACGATGATTTTGATTATGAAAAAATAAGAGAAGAATTAGAAAATAATAAAATAAAATTGATAGAAATCCAAAGATCAAAAGGATATTCAACAAGAAAAAGCATTAGCATAGAAAAATTAGAACAAGTCATAAAATTCATAAGACAAATAGACGAAAAGATTATAATTATGGTTGATAATTGCTACTGTGAATTTGTATCAAAAAAAGAACCTACTGAAGTAGGTGCAGATATAGTAGTGGGATCTCTTATAAAAAATTTAGGTGGGGGTATTGCTCCAAATGGTGGATATATAGTAGGAAAAGAGAAATTCGTAAATCTTGCTGGAGAAAGATTAACCTTACCAGGGGAAGGAAAAGAAGTAGGACCGACACTTGGTATAAATAGAATATTATATCAAGGATTATTTATGGCTCCAAGTACAGTTGGAAATGCATTAAAAACTGCTATACTAACAAGTAAAGTAATGGAAGATTTAGGATATAAAGTAGAACCTAAGTATGATGATAATAGAGTAGATATTGTTCAAAATATATATTTTAATGATCCAGATAAACTAATAAAATATTGTGAAGGTATTCAAAAGGGATCACCTATAGATTCAAATGCACTTCCTATACCAGATGATATGCCAGGATATGATGATAAAATAATAATGGCTGCTGGTACATTTACTCAAGGAAGTTCAATTGAATTATCTTGTGATGGTCCACTTAGAAGACCATATATTGCCTATCAACAAGGTTCTTTAACATACGAATATGGTAAGCTTGGACTCATAAGTGCTATAGAAAATTTAAGAGGTTAAAATGAATATAGATGATTTTTTTAAGAAGCCTGATTTTTTAAAAAATTATGGTAATAATATATTATTAAATACTAAAGAATATAATATATTAAAGAAGTATAATATCGATCCAAATAAATATAATAATACTAAGAGTCTAATATTTGATATAGAAAAAATATTAGAAGATGAAAATATTGAAGAGTTAGATCAAGTATTGATAGATATATCAGAAAGAGATTATTATAGTAACACTAATAAGTGATAATTTGACAATCATTATGTATTATGCTACAATTTTTATTGTTGACTTATCAACAAGAGGTGAAATGTGAAAGTAAATCTGAAAGTGGCTATAAGTGTATACGTATGTGTCTTTTTAGGCCTTACAGCATTTATGGTCAAAAATAGTATAAAAAGTGAAGAAATTGTTGCAATGACATATGAAAGTGGAAATGAAGAAATTATCCCTATAGTGTATGATGGTATGACGTTACAAGAATTAGGAGATAAGTTAGAAAGGTCATTAAATTCAACACTAAAAGGACATGGACATGAAATAGCAAAAAAATCAGTTGAACTAGGACTTGATCCTTATATCGCAGAAGCAATAATTCTTCAAGAAACAGGGTGTGCTTGGGAATGCAGCACACTTGTAAAAACTAATTATAATATAGGTGGTATGAAATCAGGAAAAGGCTATGCAAGATTTAATAGTTTAGATGAAGGAATTGATGCATATTTAAATAACTTGTATTATAATTACTATTCAAAAGGCTTATATACTCCAGAACAAATGAATAAAAAATATGCAGAAAGTAAAACCTGGAGTGTAAAAGTAAATAAATACATAGAAAAAATAAAAGCAGCATAAAGCTGTTTTTATGTGAAAAAAATATGAAATATTAATGCAATACTATACAAAATTATAAATTTAGTGATATAATTGATACTATATGGGAGGTAATAAAATGGCAACAAAAAAAACAACAGAAGAAAAAACAAAAGTACAAAAGAACTCTTTAGTAGCTAAAGAAGAAAAAAATGAAAAAGAAGAATTAATAGGAAATACTAAAGTAGAATCAACACTACAAAAAATATTTTATTGTTTAGTAGTAATAGCAGTAATCTTATTAGTAGGAGTAATAGGAATATTTGCTGGAGTTGAAAATATGAATGGAACTTCAACAAAACAAGATGAAGAACAAGTTCAAGAATATGATGCTAGTATGTTTAAACAAGTAACACCAGATGAATTTGTAGAAGCATTCAAAGGAAGTGAAACTCAAGTAATTTATATTGGACGTCCAACATGTTCATATTGTGCAGCATTCTTACCAACACTACAACAAGCTCAAAAAGATTACAACTATACAACTCTATATTTAAATATAGATGAAGTAGATTCATCTGAGATTTCAAAAATAACAGAATTAGATGAATGGTTAAATACTTATTATGGAACAACTCCACTTGTAATTGTAGTAAAAGATGGAAAAATTCAAGGAGAAGGTTGGGTTGGATATGCTGAATATGATACTTTTGCAGCATACCTAGAGAATCTTGGATTTAAAAAAGGAGAATAAAACTCCTTTTTCTTGTATTTATCCTATTATTTATGTTATTATATAAATAGGAGATAGATAATATGAAAAAGAATAAAAAAGAAAATAATGTAGAAAATAAGAAAAACAAAAAGCTATATTGGGTAATTGGAATTATTATAGAAATAGTAATAATATGCGTAATAATTTGTTTTAAATTCTTAAATAAACCTTATGATAAAATAATAGAATGTAGTATAAAAAATAGTACAAATAATGGATATACAATGGAAATAAAAGAAGCATTTTATATCAAAGACAATAACAGTATAAAACAAAAAAGAATAATTAATTACTATTTTCAATATGAAGAAATATATTTAGAATTTAAAGATAAATTAAAAGAAAATACAGTATCTCCAAAAATAAATGGATATACAATAAAAATAAATGATAAAAAAGATTATACAGAACAAATAATATATGAATTTGATTTAAACAAAATGAAAAAAGATACTAAAAATGTAAAGATAGTAGATAATACATTAAAATTCAAGGAAGAAAGTGGAGAAGAAGTATCCATAAATCAATTAAATGAAGAAGAAATTTTAAGTCAATATAAAGAGTTAGGATATACTTGTAAGTAATCCTACTCTTTTTTTTTGTTTAATGATATAATTTATATGAGGTGTTAGATATGAATAATTATGAAAATAAATGTTGTTATATAGTATCAAATCGACAAAAAAAAGAAATATTGAATGATTTATATAATCAAAGAAAAATATTAGATATTAAAGTTTTAACACTTCAAGAGATATTAAATAAAATAGAATTTTCATATTCATCAAAAACAATATATTATTTAATAAATAAGCATAATTTTAACTATGAAATAGCTCTTAATTTATTAAAAAGTATGAAATATATACAAAAAAAAGAGTACGGAATAAAAAAACTAGATTATCTAGTTAAATTAAAACAAGAATTAAAAGATAATAATTTAATAGAAGAAAAATTCAATTTAGATAAAATAAAACAATACAAAATAAAATTATATAATTCTAAATATATAGATAAATACTATATTAATTTATTATCCAGTTATTTTGATATAGAAAAAGTAGAAGATACAATAATGCCATCTGAAAAAGATATATATAAGTTTGAAACTAAAGAACAAGAAATAACTTTTGCATTTGATAAAATAAAAGAATTACTTGAAAATAATATAGATATAAACAAAATAAAGTTAGTAAATTGTTCTAGTAATTATATATCACTTATTAAAAGAATAAGTAAATATTATAATATCCCAATTACACTTTCTAATAATTATTCTTTATATTCTTTAGATAGTATTAAATTATTTTATCAAAAATTAAAACAATCAAAAAATAAAGAAGAGTCATATGAATATTTTAAAACAATTAATGAAGATGATAATTTAAATAATCAAGTTTTAAATATATTAAATAATTATTATTTTAAAGAAGAGTTAGATGAAATTATAATAGATTCAATAAAATATGAATTAGAACATACAAATATAAAAGAAACAAAATATAAAAATTGTATAGAAGTAACAGATTTATTTAATTGTAATATAGATGATTATGTATTTTTAATTAATTTTAATGAGGGAGAAATACCTAAAGCATATAAAGATATAGATTATTTATCTGATGATATAAAAGTAATTCTAAATATGGATACAACAGTATCTTTAAACAAAAAATTAACACTTCATATAGTAGATAAAATTAATTCTTTAAGAAATATAATTATAACTTATAAAGAAAAAGATTACTTCAACTCTTATCTTGTAAGTCCAATTATATATAATTTAAAATATAAAATAAATGATGAATATAATTATAACTATAATAATTCTCTTCAAAATAATTTATTAAATCTTTCTATATCTCTAGATAAATTAATAAAATATGGTACTAAAGATGAGAGATTAAATATATTGTATTCTAATTATAAAAATATAAATTATAGAACATATGATAATACCTTTAAAGGAATAAATAAACAAGATTTATATAACTATTTAAATAATACATTAACACTTTCATATTCATCAATACAATCATATAATGAATGTGCATTTAAATACTATTTAAAAAATATTTTAAAAGTAAATGATAATGTAGATTCATTTAAAGCAAAGATAGGTACAATTTTTCATGAAATATTATCTAATATTTATAAAGAAAATTATAATTATACTCAAGAATATAAAAATAAAATAAAAGATTTTTCTACAAATAAAGAAAGATTTTTAGCTACAAATTTAACACAAGAATTAAATTATGTAGTGGATACAATTCATGAACAAGAAAAATATATTGAATTAAAAGATGAACTAACAGAAATGAAAATAAAAATAAATATTGATAGTAATATAAATATTTATTTTATTGGAATAATAGATAAATTAAAAATTAAAAAATTGGATAATGATTATTTTGCTGTAGTAATAGATTATAAAACTGGTTCACCAGATACATCTTTAAAAAATATAAATTATGGATTAAATATGCAGTTACCAATATATTTTTATCTATTAAATAGAAGCGATAAGTTTAAAAATGTAATACCAGTTGGAATGTATTATCAAAAAATATTAAGTAATAAATTAATTAATTCAAAAGATGAAGAAAAAGAAAAAAAAGATTTCTTTAAATTAGAAGGATATAGTAACTCAAATACTGAAATATTAGATAAATTTGATAAAAGTTATAATGATAGTCAAATAATAAAGAGTATGAAAACAACTCAAAATGGATTTTATGCATACTCAAAAATAATGAGTAGTCAAGAATTTAAAAAATTAGATGAAATAATAGATAACAAAATACATGATGTAATAAATAAAATAAATGAGGCTGACTTTTCTATAGACCCAAAGAAAATAGACAAAAAAAATATTTCATGTGAATTTTGCTCATATAAAGATATATGCTTTAAGCAAGAAAAAGATATAATAAATCTAAAAACAACTTCATTAAAAGAAGTATTAGGAGATGAAATAAGTGAGTAGATGGACAGAAGAACAATTACAAGCAATAAATAAAGATGGCGAAAACATTATAGTAAGCGCTGGAGCTGGAAGTGGAAAAACAGCTGTTTTAACAGAAAGAGTAATGAGAAAAATAGAAGAAGGTATAAATATTAATCAATTATTACTTTTAACATTTACTCATGCAGCAGCAGAAGAAATGAAAGATAGAATAAGAAAAAAATTATTAAAGGCAAATAAACAAGATCAACTAGATTACTTAAATTCATCTTTTATAACAACATTTGATTCCTATGCCTTATTTATTGTAAAAAAATATAGTTATATACTTAATATACCATCAAATGTATCTATCGTAGAAAATAGTATAATAAGTATAAAAAAGAAAGAACTTTTAGATCAAATATTAGAAGAATACTACTCAAAAAATGATACCCAATTTAATAATTTAATTTCATGCTTTTGTACAAAAGATGATGATATTATAAGAAATGGAATAATGGAAATATATGAAAAAGTAGTAATGAAATATGGATATAGAGAATATTTAGAGGATTATATTGATAATTATTTTAATGATAAATATATTAATATAAGAATAGAAGAATATTTATTTCTTTTAAAAGAAAAAATAGAAGATATAAAAAATATTGTAAAACTTATATCAGATATAGAGAATATTGATTATGTAAATAAGTTATATAAAGTAATTGATCCACTACTAAAAAGTAATTCATATGATGAAATAAAATTATATTCAACATTAAAATTACCACCTTTAAAAAAAGAAAGTGAAGCATATATTTATAAAGAACAATTAAATATAAAAATAAAGGAATTAAATAGTTTATGTATATATGATAAAGAAGATAATATAAAAAAATCTTTATATAGTACAAAAGAAAATACAAAAATAATATGTGATATATTATTAAAATTTGATAGTGAATTATTAAAAGTTAAAAAAATAAATAATATGTATGAATTTAATGATATAGCTCATTTTGCTATAAAACTAGTAAGTGAAAATGAAGAAATAAGAAATAATATAAAAAAATCATTTAATGAAATAATGCTTGATGAATATCAAGATACAAATGATCTTCAGGAAACATTTATTAATCTTATTTCAGATAATAATGTATATTGTGTAGGAGATATTAAACAGTCAATATATAGATTCAGAAATGCTAATCCATTATTATTTAAAAATAAATATGACAATTATAAAAATAAAATTAATGGTACAAAAATAGATTTAAATAAAAACTTTAGATCTAGATTAGAACCACTTGATGATATTAATTTGATATTTTCAAATATTATGAAAGATGATATAGGTGGCGCTAATTATAAATTAGAACATAAAATGATATTTGGTAATAATACATATATAAATGAAGGAAAAACAAATCAGGATTATAATCTTGATATATATGAATATGAACAAAATGAATTTACAAAAGAAGAGATAGAAGCATTCGTAATAGCGAATGATATAAAAAATAAAGTAGAAAATAAATATCAAATATTTGATAAAGATGAACAAATATTAAGAGATGCGACATATAATGATTTTGTTATTTTAATGGATAGAAAAAAGGATTTTGATTTATATAAAAAAGTGTTTGAATACTTAAATATACCACTTACTTTAAATAAAGAAGAAAATATAAGTAGTGGTTATGATTTAGATGTAATAAAAAATATATTAAAACTTATAATAAAAATAAAGAAAAATGAATTTGATAATAATTTTAAACATAGTTTTATTTCAATAGAAAGAAGTTTTTTGATAGAAGAAACTGATCAAAATATATTTAATATTATAAAAGAAAATAAATATAAAGAAACACCGCTATTTAAAGAATTATATAATATAGATATAAATAATTTAAATATAAAAGAATTAATAGAAATTATAATAGATAAGTTTGATATATATAATAGATTAATAAAAATAGGAAATGTAGAAGAATCGCTAATTAGAATAGAATATATACTTAATTTAGCTTCATCCTTACAAAATATTTATTCTATATCAGAATTTGTTGATTACCTTGATAAAGTAGAACAAAATAAATTAGATATAAAATACTCTGTTAATATGAAAAATGATCAAAGTGTTAAAATAATGACTATATTTAAATCAAAAGGACTTGAATTTAATATTTGCTATTTTCCTGGTCTTTATAATGAATTTAATAAACAAGAATTTAAAGAAAAATTTTTCTATAGTTCTTTATATGGAATCATTATCCCATATAAAGATAAAGAAATAAAAGAAACATTTTATAAAATATTATTTAAGGAAAATTATAACAAAGAAGAAATAAGTGAAAAAATAAGATTACTTTATGTAGCCTTAACACGAGCAAAAGAAAAAATAATACTTTTAAAGCCAAAAAAAGACAATATTAAATCTGATATAATGGATTCTAAATCATTTTTAGATATGATTAATTTAGTAGAAGATTTAGATACTAGAACAAAGAATATAGATATAGATAAATTAAATATAACAAAGAATTACAATTTAACTAAATTAGTTGATTATGAAAAAATGATTGATAAAAGTAATATCATTATAAATGAAAATACTAAGGAATATAGAAAAGAAGAATTAGAAAGTAAAAAGTATTCAAAAAATATAGAATTAATAGATAAAGACATAAAAGCTAAATTAGATTTTGGTATAAAAATACATAGTATATTAGAAAATATTGATTTAAAAAATCCAGATATATCTAATATAAGAGATGAATATATAAAAAATAAATTAACTAATTTTATTTCTTTACCACTTTTTAAAAATGTAAAAAATATATATCAAGAATATGAATTTTATTATGAAAATGAAACAATAAATCATGGGATAATAGATTTATTGCTAGAATATGATAATGAGTATATAATAATAGACTATAAACTTAAAAACATAGAAAATGAAGCATATAAAAATCAATTAAATGGATATAAAAAATATATACAAGATATGACAGGAAAAACTGTAAAAGTATATTTATATTCATTTATTGATAGTAATCTAGTAAGTATAAGTTAAATAAAAGTTGCATTTAACTTTTTTAAGGACAAAAATCAAGGTGAAATTTGACAAACAGTATATGTTGTGGTAGTATAACCATCAATAAAGGGGAAAGAATTATGGAGAATATATTAATAAATAAATTAAATGAAAAAGATGTAGAACATTGTACTACTAATTTTGGTTTAAAGCTTAGAAGAAAAGGAAATAAATCTTTCAAAAAATTATGCAATGTATTTACTAATGCAAATATAATAAATTTTTGCAATAATAAAAATTTAACTGATGAAGAATATTTTTCTAAACTAAATACAGAGTATATTCCATTAGAGAAATATGATTTAAAAAAAAGAAAAAATAATATCATTGTTGAAAGATATCCAAAATTAAATAATGATGAACCATATATATTTGTTTGCAATCACACATGTCCCGAAGATATAGAAACAGTATTAAATATTTTAGATAGAAATGCTTATTTAATATTAGGATCAATTGAATCATTAAAATATAATCCTGAAATGTATTTATCTTTTTTGAATGGAATGATTCCATTTGACATTTTGGATAAAGCCCAAAGAAAACTAGTTTTTGAAAAGATGAAAAGAGTTATTCAAACAAACAGTATTTTAATTTTCCCAGAAGGTTCACATAACTATAGTCCAAATAAGTTGATAAACAATTTATATGATGGACCTGTCAATTTAGCATTACAAACTAAAAGAAAAATAGTAATAATATCTATGATAAGAGATGAAGAAAATGAAGTTTCATATGTTGATGTTAGTAACCCAATAGATATACAAGAAATTTATTATAACATGAAAAATAATTTTAATTCTGAAGAAAATATAGAAAAAGCTAAAGTAAAACAATTAACTTCATTTATAAGAGATAAAATGGCTACTTCAGTATATTATATGATTGAAAGACATTTTCAAACTGTTATTAGAAAAGAACATAATGATATAGAAGAGAAAATAAGACAAAATAAAATAAGAGATGCCTTTATAAAATTAAAATGGGAAAGAGACGTATTTGATGCTGAATATTTAACTAAAAAAAGCAATGAAGAAATTGAATATGAGCAAGTTGTAAAAAGTATAAGTAATTTGGTTGTTAATCCTAATATTAGTTTTCCGTTTGATAAAAATTGGATATTAAAAGAATTAGATTTATGCAAAAAGGATATTCCAAATAGAATGAGATTATTTCTTGAGGAGAGCAAAATACAAAAAGTGAAAAAAAGAAAGTAAATTTCTTTTTTTGTGATAGAATGAATGTAGGTGATATTAATGATAGAATTTGAAATACCTTTTGTTTGTTTGATATTTACTGTTATGATTTTAATAGTATTTTTTTCAAAAAGAAAAATAGAATTAGAAGAAAATTATTATTACAAAAATGTTTTAATATTAACTATGATGGTTAATATAACTAATTTTATTTCACATTATGGCGCAAGTATATATATGGTAAATACTGTGGATTGCTGGTATGCATCAATTTTCGCAATAATAAATAAAATTGGTTCATGGCTGATCATAATAATAACATTTAATGTTATGTCGTATATTTTATACATAAGCTATGAAAAATATAGAAAACGATTTAAATTATATAGAAATATAAACAATTTTATATATGTTATTGTTGGGATAATGATAGCCTTCCTTAAATTTAATGTTGTAAAAGTAGGGGCTATAACTAGTGGTAACGGATCAGCTGTGAATTTAACATTTGCATTAGTATTTTTTAATTTGGCAGTTTCTTTCATAATATCATTATTAAATGTAAAAAAATATGATAAAAGATATAATTCAATATATATTATTATTCCCTTAATATTTATTTTGGGAATATTTGTAAAAATACATCCAGAATTTAATATATATGATTTGATTTTATGTTTATTGTGCTATTTAATGTATTTCACAATAGAAAATCCAGATATGAAAATGATACAACAACTAGAACTAGCGAAAAATCAA
>ENA-ORRE01000064-ORRE01000064.1-human-gut-metagenome-genome-assembly--contig:-NODE-64-length-75224-cov-8.924450_pt1 | contig 75224 bp, 60 predicted proteins | sample MGYA00242171_ERZ509126 | MGnify/ENA primary metagenome ERZ509126 (study PRJEB26280, sample SAMEA2338648) | human gut metagenome | biome: human gut; feature: human-associated habitat; material: faeces... | reverse complement strand
TGTGGCTTTTGCTTCCGAGCCAGCTGTTGAGACAGCCAAAACAGAGAAGCCAGCTCATTTCAAGTTCTACGGTTTTATCCGTAACTACTTTGCCTTCGACTCACGTGAAAGCAAGGCCGGAACCAAGGATCTGTTCTATTATCTCCCGTTGGACGAGTCTCTCAATGCCAACGGAACTGATATCAATGCCAATCCTTCTTTCCGTTTCCTCGCCATCACTTCTCGTCTCGGACTTGACGTGAAGGATTATCAGATCGGAAAGACCAAGGTCGGAGCCAAAGTGGAAACTGACTTCTATTGCATGAACGGCAATGTCGCAGTTCTCCGTCTCCGTCAGGCTTATGCTACATTGGGATGGGACAATCTCGGAAACGACGGAACCCAGAGTACTTCCCTCAAAATCGGTCAGGCATGGCATCCGATGGCTGCTGACCAGCCTTATGTCATTGACCTTGAAACAGGTACTCCTTTCACTGCATTCAGCCGTACCCCTCAGGTGATGGTCGATCATAACTTCTCGAAGAACTTTGCATTGACAGCAGGCGTTCTTTGGCAGATGCAGTATCTTTCTACAGGTCCTAAGGGAGCTTCTGATACTTATATCAAGTATTCCTGCACTCCTGAGTTTTATGCCGGTCTTACAATGAAGACCAATCATGGCTTCCTCGCACGTGTCGGCGCTGATGTGCTCAGCATCAAGCCTAGAGTGAGAAACTCAGAAGGTGAGAAAGTTTCTGACCGTATCACCACTGTGAATCCTTATGTATATGCAAAGTATGACTCCCGTGATTTCTCTATCAACGCAAAGGTGATTTATGCATCTGCCGGCGAGCATTTCAATATGCTTTCAGGATATGGTGTGACCAAAGTGGATTCTGACGGCTCTTGGGATTATGCTCCGCTTCACAGCACTGCTTCCTTCCTTTCTGTGAAGTATGGCCGCAAGGTTCAGGTTCAGGGTATGATCGGATATATGAAGAATCTCGGAACATCAAAGGCTCTCTATGAGGACGCTGCTCATCCTGGATATACCAGCACCAGCAACGTATATATCAGCGGCAATGGTTTCCATAACCTCAACCAGCTTATCCGTGTGACCCCTACTGTGGTCTATAACCTCGGCAAGCTTTCGTTCGCCCTTGAGTATGACATCACTGCTGCACAATATGGAAAGTATGCTGTGGCCGGTCATGTGAACTCTTCCAACGGACTCGTTGACGGTGACCTCCACTGGGTTACTAACCATCGTCTTCTCGGAATGGTGAAATTTACATTCTAATCTGATGGACAAGGAACTTCTGATTTCCAGTATCCGGTCGATTCCGGACTTCCCGAAAAAAGGCATCCTCTTCAGGGATGTCACGACATTGTTCAACAATGCAGATGCCTTCAGGGAAGCTGTAGATGCCATTTATGAACTTTATAAGGACAAGGGCATCACCAAGGTGGCGGGTCTCGAGTCCCGTGGATTCATCTTGGGTGCAGCATTGGCCTACAGATTGGGCGCCGGTTTCGTTACGATACGTAAGCCGGGCAAACTCCCTTGCAACACATATTCTGAGGAATATATGAAGGAGTACGGAACAGATACTCTTGAAATACATACAGATGCATTGACTTCGGACGATGTGGTTCTGCTTCATGACGATTTGCTGGCTACAGGCGGTACTGCCGTGGCCGCATTGAACCTCATACGCAGATTCTCTCCGAGGGCAATATACGCGAACTTTATAATAGAATTGGCGGAATGTGACGGAATGTCGGCGATGCCGTCTGACATTGAGACAACTGCCTTGTTGAAATTATAGTTTGGGGGCTGGCTGGAGTTGTATCCCGGTCAGCCTCAAATCATTCCCTATTCAGGAGTGAATTAGCCGCCTGTTGACGAATTACTTATCAATTTATACAAACAAACTTATGTTTAAAAAAACCTTTTTTGCTGCTGTTGTAGCACTGATGGCGTTCTCGCAGATGGCGAAAGCGCAGACTAACCTCCAGATCTTTTACGACTTCGGCCGTGATCGTAAACAAGTTACCACTACCCTTGAAGGCTTCTATGGGGACAAATGGGGTAATACATTCTTCTTCATTGACTATGACTACAAGGCAAAAAAGGAGGATGGCAACAAAGCACCATGCGGAACTTATTTCGAGATTGCACGCTGCCTGAATTTCTGGCAGGACAGCAAACTCGCTCCTCTCAGCCTTCATGTGGAGTACAACGGCGGTGTATATAGCGCATATAACATCAACCACGCCTTCCTCGGAGGTCTCGACTGGTTCATCCACAGCAAAGATTTCAAGAATACATTGAACCTCAAGGTTCTCGGCAAGTATATCGTCTATGACAAGGCTACCGACGGAAGCAGACCTCACAGCAAGGTGCCTATGCAGTTCACCGCTGTTTGGGGCATGCAGGACCTTTTCAATGTCAAAGGACTCAGATTCAGCGGCTTCGCAGATTTCTGGTGGCAGAACCACTCAGTAGCTAAGATCGACGGAAACGGCAACTTCAAGATGGATACATGGAAGACTTCCGATATCGTGTTCATCGCCGAGCCTCAGCTCTGGTATGCTGTCGGACAGCACTTCGGCGTGGACAACCTCAATGTCGGCACCGAAATCGAGCTCTCTTATGACTTCGGTTCAGGCAGCGGTTTCTGGTGCCGTCCATGTCTCGGTGTAAAGTGGGTATTCTAATCATTGACAGACAATGAACTCGTTCATACAGAAGACTTTCGGTATGGATCCTGCAAAGCACAGCATCCGTACCGAGATTATCGCGGGAATTACCACATTCCTTACGATGGCATATATCCTTGCTGTCAATCCTAGTATTTTCGGGGCGCTCGCTACTCAGGGAATGCCTACAGACGCAGTGTTTACTGCTACCGCACTTGCAGCCATCGTCGGCTGTCTGGTAATGTCCATCTATGCCAAGAAGCCTTTCGGACTCGCTCCGGGAATGGGCCTCAATGCTTTCTTCGTGTTTACCGTCTGTCTCGGAATGGGACACTCATGGCAGATGGCATTGACAGCGATCTTCCTCGAAGGTATTCTTTTCATCCTGTTGACAATTACCAATGTGCGCAAGCTCATCGTGGATGCGATTCCGATGAATCTCAAGCGCGCAATCGGTGCAGGTATCGGTCTCTACATTGCTTTCATCGGCCTTAAGTCTGCCGGTATCATCGTCAGCAGTGACTCGACCTCGGTAACTCTCGGCACGCTTTCGGACAGTACCTCCATCCTGGCCATAATCGGACTCCTGCTTACTTCTGTGCTGGTTATCCTCAAGGTCCGTGGAGGAATGCTTCTGGGTATCCTTGTGACCACAATCATCGGCATACCTATGGGTGTTACCCATTTCAACGGCCTTCTTTCTACACCTCCTTCCATTTCCTCGATTTTCTGCCAGTTCGAATGGTCTCAGATTTTCTCGTGGGACATGGTTGCCATTGTGTTCACCTTCCTCTTCATTGACATGTTCGACACCATCGGAACTGTTGTGGGCGTGTCCGTAAAGTCCGGAATGGTCGATGATAAAGGCAATGTGGACGGCATCAACAAGGTGCTCATGGCCGATGCAGTAGCTACAGTAGCAGGTGCCATGTTCGGTACCAGTACTACCACAACATACATCGAGAGTGCTTCAGGCGTTTCAGAAGGAGGCCGCACAGGCTTGACTTCATTCACGATCGCCGTATGCTTTGCAATCGCCATGCTGTTCTCGCCTTTGTTCCTCGCCATCCCTGGCGCTGCTACAGGTCCGGTCCTCTTCATCGTAGGTGTGATGATGGCTGCTCCTGTCAAGGAAATCGACTGGGAGGACTATTCCGAGGCTATCCCTGCCTTCGTGACAATGCTGCTCATGCCTCTCGCATACAGCATTTCCGACGGAATCATGCTCGGTATGATTTCATACGTAGTGATCAATGCCCTCACAGGCAAATTCAAGAAGGTTTCAGTTACGATGTGGATACTTGCGGTTCTCTTCGTCCTGAGATACTTACTTATGAGATAATAAATCCTGTTCCCAAGGTCAATTCGGATTACTTAGGTGTCTTCGAGTGTGACCATACGGCCGATAATGTTTTAGCTGAAATGCCGCTCCGTATATTTTAGAGTGGTATTTCAGCTAAATTGTTTATATCCAGTTGTTCCAGCAATATTTGATTCTTTTGTGCTTTCGTAGTTACATAACCCACTCCAGCCAATTGTCTGGAGTTATGACGACTTTTTCTTTAACATTATATGTCGTAAGGAATGGAGTTGGAAAACGTGTGTTGGCACGTCTTGGATTCCACTTCATCTCGAATGCTGTGAATTGACCGTCGCATTCTTCAATATAGTCGATTTCCTGTTGTTGTGTGGTACGCCAAAAATAGGCATTTACATAATGGCCTGTATATTGGTTGGACTTTATTCGTTCACTTATTATGAAGTTCTCCCAAAGTGCACCCATGTCCTGGCGTAGTGATATCGGAGCAAAGTTCTGAAGTATGGCGTTTCGTATGCCGTTATCGTAGAAATAAATCTTTTTGCCTTTTTTCAGTTCGGTGCGTAAATTACGGTTGAAACCGTCGAGACGGAAAATGATGTAGCATTTTTCGAGTAAGTCTATATATTTTTCTACCGTCTTGTTGTCTGTTCCCACTGTTTGTGCGAGTTCATTGTATGATACTTCGCTGCCTACTTGTAGGGCCAGTGCAGTGAGCAATTTGCTGAGCAGTGTCGGGCGACGTACGCTTTCGAGGGATAGAATGTCTTTGTATAGATAGCTGTCGGCAAGATTCATAAGAAGTTCCTTGGCATTTTCTGAATAGTTTAGTACGTCAGGATAAGAACCATAGATGAGACGATGCTCCATAGTCTGCTTTACTCCTAACAGTCCTTTGCTCTGCATGAGCTCTGTTGTGGATATCGGATAGAGTTTATATTCGAACTTGCGACCAGTAAGCGGTTCGTTAAGTTTGTCTTGCAGTTCAAATGATGAAGAGCCGGTGACGAGCAACTGTATCTCTGGAAAGTTATCGGTGATGCGTTTCAGCGTCATGCCGATGTTTCCGACTCGTTGAGCTTCGTCTATCATGATGATCTTGTTATCCGCGATAAGCATTCGCAGTTCGGCAGTGTTTATGTTTGTGAGCATATTCTTTACCTCCGGTTCATCGCAATTGAGCTGCAATATCTTACGGTCCTGTTTCTCAAGAAGCATCTTGAAAAGAGTGCTTTTCCCCACCTGGCGCGCTCCAATTACGATTATTGCCTTCCCTTTGAAAATATGTGACTCTATGGTCTTTTGTAACTGTCTTTCAATCATATCATTCTGTTTTGATATACAAAGATATGAAAAATAGTTCAATCCTAAAAATTATATTAATATTTGGGATTACAATCCTAAATATTATATTAATCTTTAGGATTTTGCCTTAATGGTGGAGGATGAATCGAAGTATGGTTACTTGTGCTTAACCCGATTGCCGCTTTGTCTTGTCATAGTGCATGTACGTTCCTATGATAACCTAGAATGAAATATTATATATTCCTTAAGAAACAATCCCCAAGTTGTTGTCGTTTATAAAACATTTTCGTATGTTTGTGATGCTTTAGGCAAATAGCCTTGGCGTACATATTTGATGAAAGTGTTTTCACTTTATCCTTTAAAAGAAATCTGACAGTTTCAATGAGAGAAAGGATAAACGACAACACCGTCATCTGTATTTGGTTTCGTATGCACTACGCAATCGATACGGGTGTGGGGATTGTTTCCGTTTATTTTCTCTCGGGTTTTGTCAGAACCTCTTTTAGAATGAACGAATCGGCTCCACACTTTCTTTGTATAATAACTAACCTTTCTTTGCTGCCGGGAAAGAATCAAATGGCTATTCGATTGGCTATGAAAAAAATTGTTGTAGTTCTGGCTGTGTCATTGACTATAGTAGTTATAGTATTGTGTGGAGAAAAACACTATTTATCTGTAAAAAAGTATGAGTATAAGCATCAATTAGAGGATTTGATTGATAATAAATACTTAGAAGGAGAAAATGCAATAGGGGCTTTTTTATACGAAACAATGAACAATGATTCAACAGAGATAAATAAAGTCTCTGATTTTGGTTTTGACTATATCTCTTGGTTACCAATAAAAAAGACCTCTATTTGGGGAGGACGGTACTTCAATCATGTTGATGTTATAGAAGAAATGATGCGAAATGGCGTTTACAAATGGTGCGATTTTTCACATTGTGCCACATCGCACCCTTTTATGATAATTGTGAAAAAGACAGATAGGGGCTATGACATTATTGGGGAATTTTTATTAGGTGTTGGATTAACTAATTTGTATCCGGATTGTCGTATATTCCGAAAATCTACTAAGTTTAATTGGGGAATCCTTTCAAATAATAAAGAGGTTATTACATATGATTATAAAATCAAGACGGATATGATAAATTCATATTTCGAGAATCTGTTTGAAAATAAATATAAGGGCATAACAATTCGTGATGAAGTGGTAGGTGAAGATAAATTGTTTTCAAGAAACATGAAATTAGAGATGCTTGATAATTTAGTGATGAAAAGTTGTTGTCCAGCAGATTCCAGTTTATATTTTAGAATAAACAAATATTTCGAACTGAAGCCTGATGAGGATTTTACATCAATGGGAAGTAGCCCTATTTTATGGAAAACCGGTACTTATGGAAATCAAGCACAAAAAGTCTTTACGAAAACTATAATAATGCATTATTCTATTCAAGAAAATTGTGGGGTGTTGGAAGCGGAATGCAGAAAACTGGCTATTGTTTTGTTAATGATTTTGGAATCCATTTGGTTTTTTATATCCTTTATGATGTGGGGTAAGGTAATGTTTGTGAAAAATGAAGATGTGAACTTATGATAAATCATATATGGAAGATGCTATGCGGGACCTTGCTGTAGCATTGGATTATGGTTCGCAAGTATTCCTGACGTCATTGCGGAGTTCCATAGCAGGCTGTTGTCTGGAGAAGTGATACTAATTTCGAGGTCTGGAACTTTATCGCGTGAACGGTTGCTGAAGTTCTTACACAAAGCACTCATGTCCTGACGTGGTGATATCGTAGCAAAGTTCTGAAGTATGGCGTTTCATATGCCGTTATCGTAGAAATAAATCTTATGCCTTTTTTCAGCCCGTTGCGCACTCCAATCAGTTTGCAGCGGGCTGATTTTTTTGTATATTTGTCTTGATAACACCCTAAAATGCTATAGCCATGTCAATACTGAAGAAAATGCTCGTTAGGCTTCCTGTCAAGAAATCTTATCTCAAGATGGCTTGGGATGCGACTGCAAAAGGCCAGCGGGAACTTGCACTGCATCTCTTTAAGCTTGCTTACGAACAGGAGACCGATCCTGAAAAGAAGGCCGAAGCCGCATGGAATGTCTATGTTGACTGCAAGAACAATGAGAAATATCACGAGGCTTATCTGTGGTGCGAAAGGACTGCAAGACTCGGTTTCGTGAAAGCGATGCGAATTCTGGGAAAGGCATATTTCTATGGTCTCGGGATTGTCCCGAACTATCGTATTGCCGCGAAATGGTTCAAGTCAGGGGCTGACCTCGGGGATGCCTCCTGCATCAGACTTTTGGGAGAGTGTTATGTCCAGGGAAAGGGCGTAAGGACCGATGAGAAAAAGGCTTACGAGTATTTCAGCAAGGCCTACGGACTTGGTGAACCTGGCAGTTATTATTGGATGGGACTGGCGTACCGTTTCGGCGGAGCAGGTTATGATGCAAATATCCCGAAGGCCATGGAAATATGGCGGGAAGGACAGTCCAACTCGCGTTGCCTCAATGAGTTGGGTAAGTGCTATTTCTGGGGTGACGGTGTGCTGAAAGACAAGGATATGGCTTATCAGTACTTCAGGAAAGTCTCCGACCAGGGAAAGGATTTCGCGGATGATTACCTGTCTCCGGACAAATTGTCCCTTAGGAGTGAGGCTGAAGTGGAAGCCTTGATTAATTACCGATGAATATTTTCAATCCGGAACACGACTTGTGTATGGCCAACGGTGACGCGAACTTCGTGCCGCCGTTTTCTGCATTGGAATTCGGCAGGGATTGTGCCGGACTCACTTCATATATCCAGAAGGCAGGAGATGGTGAAATAGTCCCATGGGGCTGGGATGCCGTCCTTAAACAACGTCTTGTAAAACAGGGAGTTCCCGTGTCGTCCCTCCCTTCGGACGAGGCACTCGATGAAATCCGCCGGCTGTCGCGCAGGGGAATTGCGGCTGACGCCGGGGCTTTTGTCAATGCCAATGTCCCGAATCCCCTGTTAAGGCCGGACGGCTTCGTGAAAGAGGCCTCCAGTGTGGAGGATGCCGTCTCGGCTGTGGAAGAGTTCTCCGATGCCGTTTTCAAGGCTCCGCTCTCAGGCAGCGGCAAGGGCCTCAGATGGGCCAGGCGAGGCGAATTGTCAGCCAGTGATTTGGGCTGGTGCAAGAACATTATCGCCAGGCAGGGGAGTCTCATGGTGGAAAAGCGTCTGGAAGTCGTGCAGGATTTCGCAATGCTGTTCCATGTGGGACCTTCGGAAGATAGCGGGAATTCCGTAAACTTCGAAGGGTATTCCTTGTTTTTCAATGATAACGGAATCTACAAGGGAAATGTCCTTTCCGATGACGCGCAGATACTTTCCGAACTCTCAGGATACGTTCCGGAAACGTTGATTGTCAATGTCAAAGCAGCATTGACCTTATTCCTGGAGCGGGAATTTTCGGGTCGGTATTCCGGTTTCGTCGGCGTCGATATGTTCATTTATCGGGAGGCGGGACAATCTTCTTTCCGGCTTGCGCCGGTGGTCGAAATCAATGTACGTATGACGATGGGGCTTCTGGCGAATCGGGTTTACAGGCGTCTCGGGCGTGATTTCGGGGACGGGCGTTACGTCATGGCTGTGGAGTTTTCGCCACGTGAGGGCGAACTCTATTCCCGAAGGTCGTCATATCTGTTGGCATTGACAGAAATTACTCCCTCCACAAAATACGCCGTCGTCGTGAAGGAACGTTGATGTGGAGGGTGTGAAAGATTCCCGCTTCCGGGTCTGGGCCGCTAGTCTTCCGGATATGGAGCGAAATCTGATTTCTGGGCTCCGCAGACCGGGCATTTCCATGAGTTAGGGATGTCCTTGAAAGGTGTCCCAGGTTTTATCCCGCCGTCGGGATCGCCCTCAGCCGGATCGTAAATCCATCCGCATCTGAGGCATTCGTACTTCATCTGTTCTTTAGCCATAATGGATTTGATTTTTGTTAATGTGCTTAAATATAGGCAATTAAGATGAATTATCCAAATTATCGTAGAATTTGCAGGTGATATGGACGTTCGGTGCAAATGTCTTGTGTTTTTGCACTTTACATGAAAAATCATATCTTTGTCTTTATCGGGGACACTTTGTCTGACCAAGTGCGTGTACTGAACCTGTCGCAGAATGGTCTATAACCCCCTTGTATAATCGCCTTATCCCGGCAACGGAGATTGGCATTGACCGAAGCCTTGAATGGAGACTTTGGTGAGACGTAATTGACTAAACAGAACAGAATGGGACGATTGTATGACCTCCTTATGAAGGACTACCGCTTGAAGGAAGGCCTGAATGCATGTATCAACTGCGGTACCTGCACGGCCATCTGTCCTGCGGCTGAGTTCTACCGATATGATCCGCGCAAAATCGTGGACATCGTCCAGAGCAAGGATGATGAAGAAATCGAGAAACTGCTGAAGAGTGAAACCATCTGGTATTGCGGCGAGTGCATGAGTTGCGTGACAAGATGTCCGCGCAAGAATGCGCCCGGCCTCATTGTCATGGCTTTGCGGAACCTGTCCATAGAATTGGGCTATTTCGTGGAATCTGAAAAGGGCTGTCAGCAGTGCATCCTGACTAAGGACCTGTGTGCGAATATCCTGGACTACGGCTATTGTGTATATCCGCGCCGTTTCGATTATGCGGGACATCCTGAAGCCGGAAGAGTCTGGGAATGGGAGGAAAAGCATCTGGATGACGTGTTCGAAAGGCTTGGCGGAAATCTGGATGGAAACGGTCCGGGAGCCATGAGGCGTATTCCGCAGGAAGACCTTGACGAACTCAAGCGTATCTTCGACGAGACCGGAGCCACGGAAAGAATGGAAAAAGTACGTGCCGCCGGATTGAGAAAGGCTGCGGAGATGGGCCTTACCGAAGAAGAATTCATGCAGAAAATATATACGGATAGCGATCCGAAACACTTAAACCGATAGCCCTCAATGATTTACGAAGGCAAACAAAAAATCTGGTCAGACTACCAGAAAGACATTCCGGACGATCACTATTTTTACGTCCGCAGTTGCATCAGACAGAGCTTTTTTCCGGCTTCCGAGGCGGCCTTCCTGAAGATTACCAGACAGGAACTGGGCAAGGATATATTTGAGACAGAGCATCATACGACATGCGGAGGCATTGCCTATCACTCGGATACCATCCCGCAGGAAACAGCGATGACAATCATAGCACGTCAGTTCGCATTGATGGCGAAATACGGCTATGAAAACTATGTCTGCTCCTGTATCACCTCCTTCGGACTCTACTGCGAGACGATGGAGACTTGGCGCGAGTTTCCTGAACTGGAGGCAAAGGTGCGCGAAAATCTTTGGAAGACCTGCAAACTCGAATTCGCCAAACCTAAGGTCCTCGTCCACGCCAGCGACCTGATCTACAAATACCGCAATCTCATCGCTGCGCAGGCGAAGCATAAACTTGTCAATGTCCATACGGGGCGCCCTCTCCGCGTCGTGGAGCATATCGGCTGCCATTATTCCAAGATGTTCCCTTCCAAGGGTGTCGGCGGAGCTGAATATCCTTATGTCCTTGTCGGAATGATAGAGGCATGGGGAGGCGAAATCATTGACTATCCGGAGAGACGTCACTGCTGTGGATTCGGTTTCCGCCAGTATCTCGTAAAGGGTAACCGCGGATATTCATTGTCCAATACCCACAAGAAATTCGAGAGCATGGAGCCGTACCAGCCGGACCTTATCATTACCAACTGTCCGGGGTGCCCTTATTTCCTCGACAGATGGCAGTATGTCATCGCCGAATCCACCGGCAAGACCTACGGGGAGAACGGACACGGAATTCCTGTTCTGACCTACGAGGAGGTTGCAGGACTGGTGCTCGGATATGATCCGTGGGATCTGGGCCTTCAGACCCATCAGGTCGGCCCAGAACCGCTTCTGGACAAGATGGGTATCGAGTATGACCCTGCCCGCAAGTTCCTCGGCAAAGATGGCAAGGATATCGGACGCCCTGAGTCCTGCATGTATTTGAAATAGTTACGAACATAGTTATGAAAAATAATATTCTCATTATAGGCGGAGGTCCTGCGGGACTCGAAGCGGCATCAGGACTTCAGAGGCTGGGGTACAATGTCATATTGATAGAAAGGTCGTCCATGCTTGGCGGTCATCTTGCGTCCTGGGACAGATTGTTCCCTGACGGAGTTTCTGCCAGCGGGACACTGAAAGGCCTGCTTGCACAGATGGATGGCGTCAAGTGCTTCACTGATACGGAAGTACGCTCCATCAACAGGCTGGAGAAATCTTATAATGTCATCCTTTCCAATGGTATCACGGTGCTTGCTGACGCGGTGCTGGTGGCCAGCGGTTTCGACCTTTTCAAGGCCGAAAAGAAGGAGGAATACGGCTACGGAATCTACGACCATGTAGTTACCAATGCCGATTTGGAGGCATGGTTCAATGCCGGTCCTGATTCCGACACCAGGATTGACAAGCCTAAAAGAATCGGTTTCGTTCATTGTGTCGGCTCGCGTGACGAGAAGTCGGGATGCCGTTCATGCTCGAAGGTCTGCTGCGCTACGGCCGTCAAGCAGGCTTGCGAGATGAAGCAGTCTTTTCCTGACGCACAGGTGTATTGTTTCTACATGGACCTGAGAATGTTCGGCCGTCACTACGAGGATCTCTATCTCAGTGCACAGAAGGATTACAGTGTGCGTTTTATCCGTGGACGCGTTGCGGAAGTGTCTGAAAATGTGGATGGAAGCCTCTTGGTGAAAGCTGAAGATACCGTTGCCGGAAAGCCGTTGAAAGTGACGCTCGACCTGCTTGTGCTGATGGCCGGAATGAGACCTTCTGCTGCCGGAAAGAAAGTCGGAAAACTGTTGGAAATGCCAATGGAAGAGGACGGCTTCTTTGCTGTGCGTGACGGTATTCTGGCAGGACAGCGCAGCGGATTGCCTGGAGTTTTCCTTGCAGGTGCCGCTACCGGTCCGAAGACATTGCCGGAAACAGTTGCTGAGGCCAGGGCTGCTGTCGTAGAAATTGACAGATACTTGTCCGACATATTTCCTGATGTTAAAAATTACAAGACTTTGGTTCGAGAAAGATGGTAGATTTCGGTTTCGGTCTGGTTCCAAGTTCCAGAATCAATCTTGACTTGTTCGATAGGGAAAAGTTCGAGGCGCTGGCCGCGCTTGAGCCTGATGTGCGCAAGTGTATGGCCTGCGGAAGTTGTGCTGCAGTATGTACGGCCGGAAAGTTCGTGCGCACCAGCGTCAGGGAAGCCGTTGAGGAACTTTTCAATGCCCATCCGGATAAGGCTCTTGACCTTTTGAAGTCATGCCAGTTGTGCGGAAAATGCACAATGGTCTGTCCGCGTGGCATAAACACTCGTCATCTTATCCTGTCTATCGCTAAAATCTACGGAACTAAATGATACCATTATACATATTGCCGCTTCAGACTGCGCCGGAAGTCATTGACAGAATCCCTTCCGGATATAGCAATTTTGTGATTCCGTTCGTTGTCGGCATCAGTTTTATGCTGATTTGGCTGACTGTCGGACTTTTCAGGCTTATGGCTAAGATTCCTGCCCGGGACAGACGTCGGCTCTGGAAGTCATTCTTCATCCCCAAGATTGCACTCAAGAATATCAGGGACCTGTTCTGCGACTGTCTTTTCCATACCAAAATCTGGAAACGCAAGCCGCTGCTGGGTTATATGCATTCCGCGATTGCATTCGGATGGTTCATGCTCATTGTCCTCGGACATCTCGAGGTGGCCCTGTTCGTTCCGAAGCATCTTGCCTGGACGGACGGCGGTCTGTTCTATCCTATTTTCTATCGTTTCTTCGTCTGGATTAATCCCGGTCATGTCTCGCTGAGGGGCTGGTTCTTCTTTTTCCTGATGGACTTCTTCCTGCTTTATGTGCTTACCGGAGTCGGCATGGCCATCTTCAAGAGGTTCAGGTCCATAGTTCTCGGCATGAGACATACTACCAAGCCGTCATTGGCAGACCGTATAGCACTGTATAGCCTCTGGCTGATTTTTCCGCTCCGCCTCCTGGCCGAGAGTTTCACGGCCGACCTCAGCGGCGGCAGTTTCCTGACGGTTCCGGTCAATATGCTCTGGCATTGGATTTTCGGTAACAATCTGTATTTCATGCCGGTATGGTGGGCGTATTCCATCTGTCTGGGCCTTTTCTTTGCGGCAATGCCGTTCAGCCGTTACATGCATATCCTTACCGAAGTGCTGTGGATTTTGTTGCGCAATGCCGGTATCCAGCCGAGCCATCCCCGCAAGGGTGTCGCTGAAGCTGAGATTTATGCGTGCTCAAGCTGCGGCCTGTGTCTGGATGCGTGTCCGATGAATGTCCAGAAGAAGAATCTGAAGTATTCGTCGGTCTATTTTATACGTTTCCTGCGTCGTCATAACGAGAAGAAAATCAATGATATAGCGGATAAGTGCCTGATGTGCGACAAGTGTCACGCCCTGTGCCCTGTCGGCGTCGATGCGCCTGCACTCCGCCGCGCGCAGAGGGCCACTGTCAATGATTCTTTGTGCTACGATTATTCGTATCTCCAGAACCGCGTACCTGCACCTGAGGCCAATGATATTGTCAATGTTGCCGCCGGTGTTGCCGACGCGCCTGAGGTGATGTATTTCGCCGGATGTATGACCCATCTTACTCCGCGGATCATCAAGTCCGTGGAGAAGGTTTTCAAGGCTGCTTCTGTCAATTATATTTTTGCCGACCGTGACGGCGGCACCTGTTGCGGCCGTCCGCTGATGTTGGCCGGCAAGACTTCAGCCGCACGTGAAACCATCTCTGCCAACCGCAAGATGATTCTGGATTCCGGTTGTCGCACATTAGTCCTCTCCTGTCCGATTTGTTATAAGATTTTCAAGGATGAGTATAACCTGAAGGGGATAGAGGTCCTTCATTATACGCAGTATATCAAGCGTTTGGTCGAGCAGGGCAGATTGAAACTGTCTTCTTGTGATGAGCGTCTTGTCTATCACGACCCATGTGAACTTGGCAGAGGCTGTGGCGTTTATGAAGAGCCACGCAAGGTGCTTTCCCAGGTAGGCACTCTGGTCCCTGCCGCCAAGGAAGGTGACGAGAGCATCTGTTGCGGCGGTAGTCTGGGAAGCCTGACTCTGGATGCCCGTGACCGTGCCAAGATTACCGAGTCCTCTCTGGCCAATCTCGTAGCCAACAACCCTCAGACCATAGTCACAGCCTGCCCTCTCTGTCTCATGACCTTCTCCGGTCCCGCCCTCGACACCGTTTCCCATAAATCCGGTGAAGAAGCAACCGACGTGAAAGTCAAGGACTTCGCCGAAGTTGTTTCGCAGAGGGTGTGATATCTTCTGAAAAGCCTTGGAAGTAAGTGATTATTTATTAATTTTGGTTCGTGAATCAGAGCGGTTCATATTGATGTTTCGTTATTGTAATATAATGAAAATCAATGATGTATAAATCATTCTTACAGTTTGGGTCCGGCGTTGTCTTTGCTTGCGAAACCGGGGTTCTTGCGGAATGAAAATTAAACGCGCTACTCTGAGGTTATGAACGAAATCGAAAAGGTTCTGCAGAAGTTAAGAGACACTAAAGCACTTGAATTTGGAGTCGGAGCATTGAAGAAAGTTCCGTCAATGTTTGAAAAATTTTTTCCTGGGAAGACGGCTGTTGTCGTGGCCGATAAAATCACATACGACATAGCTGGTGAAACTGTCTATAATTGTCTTAGGAATGCAGGAATCAGGGCGGAACCGTCATTCATTTTCACGGACCCTGGTCTTTATGCCGAATGGGCATACTTGGAACAGTTGGAATCTTATCTGAAAGAACGGGATGCCATCGCTGTCGCTGTTGGCGTAGGTGTCATCAATGACTTGACGAAGCTGGCTTCCAGCCACTTGGGCAGGAGATACTTAATAGTCGGAACCGCAGCGTCAATGGATGGTTATACTGCATATGGCGCGTCCATTACATATCATGGCAATAAGCAGACATTTGACTGTCGTGCGCCTATCGGGATGGTGATGGACCCTGCAATAGCAGCCAAGGCTCCCAACAAGATTACAGCCTCAGGTTATGGAGACCTTATCGCCAAAATCCCTTCCGGAGCGGATTGGATAATCGCTGATGGAGTAGGCAGTGAAAGCATTGATAAATTCGCTTTTTCTCTGGTCCGGAGAAATCTTAATGAGGCATTGGCCGATCCTGATGCGATAGCATCTGGGAATGTTACAGCTGTCGGAAAACTGGCTTATGGATTGATAATGAGTGGATTTGCCATGCAGTCAATGCTGTCGAGCCGTCCGTCTTCAGGTGCAGAACATCTCTTTAGCCACTATTGGGATATGGAAAGGTTATGTTATAACGGAAGGCCTGTCTCTCATGGATTTAGCGTGGCTATCGGTACTCTGGTGTCAGTAGCTTGTCTTGAGTATCTTCTGAACAAGGATTTTTCAATGTTTGACATTGACAATGCTGTATCCCGTTGGCCTGAGTGGGAGTCGATGGAGGCGACAATCCGGGATGTATTTGCCGGAATGCCTGACCATCTTGCAAGAGGTCTTGCCGAAAGCCGGTCCAAATACATTGACAAGAATGGTGTGCGAAAGCAGCTTGAGCCGTTGAAAATTCATTGGCCGGAACTCAGGCAAAAGATTCAGAATCAGATTATTCCTTTCAATGATGTGCGTGAGCGTCTTAAACGCGCCGGCGCTCCTTATGAGCCAGAAATGATAGGCGTGAGCAGGGAAAAGCTCCGCACCACATTCCGTGCGATACCATATATGCGGAACCGGTTCACTAACATTGACCTGATTCATAGGGCAGGGCTGATGGATGAGACCGAGGCTTTCCTTTTCGGCACGGGCGGGTACTTCGAGTGCTGAAGGTGGAGACGATTATTTGCCATACCCATCTGCGCAAGAGTCTCCGGAGTCTCCGTCTTGATGCGTTTTCAGAGATTCCGTACGTTTGTTTTTCTGATTCCAGACTCAAGTGTCGGGACGGCGCCACATCTGATTTTGGAATTGGTTGGTTTACAGATAGTTATGTGATTCAGTGTGGATTACTGGCCAAAAAATTGCCAAAAATCCACACCGGAAATAAATGGTATTTGATTATCAATGTGTTATGAGGGTGGCCGTGGCGTCTTCCTGGTGCTACGGCTGAACGCGAGATTGCGTTCCGCACAAATCTACTCATAACCACACAACTTCGCTTGCGACCGAAATTCAAAAAATGGGATATTAAATAGAAAAAGTGGCCTACAAGTATCTGTAAGCCACTTTTCAGCGGAGAGAGAGGGATTCGAACCCCCGGACCCGTTAAGATCAACGGTTTTCAAGACCGCCGCATTCGACCACTCTGCCATCTCTCCAAAGTCGAATTTTATTTCGCCCGCTTCATCTTTTCGGTGAAGTGGATTGCAAAGGTACGCATATTTTTGGAAAAAACAAGAGGGCGGCAAGAAAAAATAAGAAAAATTCGTAACTTTGAAAAGATTTGCGGAGAGAGAGGGATTCGAACCCCGAACCCTGAGCGCTGAACCCCGAACAAAATAACACTGAATAATTATGCTATCATTCCCATTACTACTTGCCGTGCTGCTGCAATTGCAGCCGATGCAGATGATTCGCGAAGACAACGACAGAGCCGGAGTCAATACGCATCCTTATGAATTCAGGACAATGCCGGTGACACAGGCGCCGAAAGGATACGAGCCGGTGTATATAAGCCATTATGGAAGACATGGCTCCAGGACAGACTGGGGACTTGGGAACTACACCTATGTCATTGAAATACTGGAAAAAGCAGAGAAAGAAGGGCTACTGACAGAAGAAGGGAAAGAACTGCTGAACGAAACCAGGACTGTGGCGGAAGTGCACCATGGCGCTGACGGGCATCTTACACGACTCGGCGAGTGGGAGCACAGGGAATTGGCTGACAGGATGTTCGAAAATTATCCGCAAGTATTCAAGAAAGGGAGCGGACTCATACGCGTGGAGTCTAGCACGGTACACCGCTGTCTCGTCAGCATGGCTAACTTTACGGGAGAACTGATAAGACGCCGCCCTGGCCTGAAATTCGAGATAGACAGCGACGACGTGATAATGAAATATGTCAGCGACCACCCGTCAGAACACATCCGCGTGGCTTCCGGAATCATGTTGGAACCGCTTAGGAAAGTGCCTACCGACACCGTTCAGGTAATGAAAAACCTGTTCACGGACCCCGTTGCCGCCAGAAAAATAGTGGACAACATTGACAAATTCCAGGAAAAAATCTGGGGCGTCGCACGAATCGCCAGATCCTCCGGCATTGACGCAAACGTTTACAGGCACCTGCCGGAAGACGTAATCTACAAATGGTGGGACTACAGCAACCGCGAACTGTATATACGTCAATGCAATTCCGTCGAATTCGGAGCAGAAAGGATGAAAAGCATAAAGCCTCTTGTCAATGATATTGTGAAAAAAGCTGACGAAGCCCTGTCCACAGGCCGCTATGCCGCCGATTTGAAATTCGGACACGACTACCCGCTGCTTTCACTCGCAAGTTACCTGCATCTCAGCGGCGTAGGAGATGTCGTGTCATTCGACGAAATCCCGGCCAGGTGGAACGACCCGATGAACATCCCGCTCGCATCCAACCTGCAGATAATATTCTACAGGAGCAAAAAATCGCAGGACATTCTGGTAAAATTCGTATATAACGACGAAGAACGCACGATTGCGGGACTCGAACCGGTATCAGGCGTTTACTACAAATGGAATGATGTCAAGAACTTTGTCAATGACAGAAGAGATTAACATTACACACTACCAACATAATCATGATGAAAAGAAAAATTTTGGCGGTTGCATTCGCCGCTGCGTCAATGCTGGTCTTCGCATTTGCCGCACAAGCCGGACAACCGGAAAAAGACGGAATCGTATTCCACGATGCCACGGAATTTCTGATCGGCGGAAAGGCCACGCAGGAGACATTGACCCCTTACGACAGGCTTCCGGCCTCTTATGAGAAGAAGACAAGACCGGATCTTTGGCATCACGGCCTTCAGTCAGCTGGCGTTTACGTGCGTTTCCGCACTGATTCCCCGATTATCAAGGCCAGATGGACCTCGCTTTTCGAAAAGGAAATGAACCACATGGCACCGTCCGGAGTCAGAGGCCTTGACCTGTATGTTCTCGACGAAGGCAAATGGTACTTTACTGGTGTCGGCAGGCCGACGAAAGGCCAGAAAACCACGGAATCCGTACTTGTGAAGAACATGGACCGCAAGGAACGTGAATATATGCTTTATCTGTCACTGTATGATGGCGTTACGTCACTTGAAATCGGTGTTGACAATTCCAGCGTCATCAGTAAGCCTCAGGTTGACAGCCCTAGAAGAGGCTGCCCGATAGTGATGTACGGCACAAGTATTCTCCAGGGAGGCTGCGTTTCGCGTCCGGGAATGGTAAATACATCATTGATAGAGAGAGCCCTCGACATCGAGGTTATCAATCTTGGCTTCAGCGGCAACGCTCTCCTCGACCTGGATATCGCCCAGTTGATGGCATCAGTGGAAACACCTGCTCTCTATGTGCTGGACAATGCTCCGAACTGCAAGGCTGACCGCATCGAGGCCCACAGTGTGGAATTTTTCCGCATCATCCGTGATGCGCATCCGGACGTGCCGGTAATTATCGTGGAGCATCCGCTTTGCCCGACAATGCGTCTGAACCATGCTGAGCGCGAGGATATAATCGCAAGAAACAATGCCCAGAAAGCGTTCTATGAAACGCTCCGCAAGACAGGAGAGAAACGCGTATATTATGTTTCCGGCGACAAACTTCTGGATGAAATGAAGGAAGGTACCGTGGATGGAGTCCATTTCACTGACCTTGGAGTGACTTATTATGCCAAGGCTCTCCTTCCGACAATCAAGAAGGCACTCAAGTCATCCCCGAACAAGCCTGTAAAATAATCCGGCCCCATCAAGTTACGCGGGTGCCCCTCAAGTTCCCGCAAGTTTGACTGCCTGCGGCTCTTAGGGTAAAATGATTTTATAAAAATATTGCACTCTGGCTTTTTGGTTATGCCACGAATAAAGAGTATATTTGCGATGCTTTTGCAGCAGACACAGATATACTCTTTACTTATATATGAAAGTCGGAATCATTATGGGCTCTACAAGTGACTATGAAGTCATGTCGGGCGCAGAAGAAATGCTAAAAACACTCGAAATCCCATTCGAGAAGAAGGTCGTGAGCGCACATAGGACACCTGATCTTATGTACGAATACGCCAAAACTGCAAAAGACAGAGGCATAAGCGTCATTATAGCCGGAGCGGGCGGGGCGGCCCATCTTCCGGGAATGGTCGCAGCCATGACTACACTACCGGTAATCGGAGTCCCTGTGAAATCACGCGCTCTTAACGGACTCGACTCTCTTCTTTCCATAGTACAGATGCCGGGCGGCGTGCCGGTCGCTACTGTCGCAATCAACGGAGCCAAGAATGCAGCATTGATAGCCGCATCCATACTTGCGCTTCAGAGCGAGGACATCGCACGCAAGTTGGAGAAATTCCGACAAGATCAGACGGATTCTGTACTCAAGGCTGAAATCTGATAGAAGAATCCAAAAATCTTAACAAATGACTAAAAGAATCGGCATAATAGGAGGTGGGCAACTCGGTCTCATGATCGCAGAGGCGGCTCACCGCCAAGGTGCTTTAGTTTATGCACTTGACCCGGATTCTGATGCTCCCGCATTCGCTGAATGTGACGGGCATATAATCGCTGAATACGACGACTTGGCTGCCCTGGAGAAACTCGGCGACATGACGGACGTCCTCACCTATGAATTCGAAAACGTACCGGGTGACATTCTCCGTCATCTGGAAGGCAAATACAATATCCCTCAGGGAATTGCGCCGCTTTTCGACTCCCAGGACCGCCTGCGCGAAAAGAACAACGCCAAGCGCCACGGCCTCCCGGTTCCGGAATATATCCCGCTGCCGGCGTGCACTGCAAGCGAGGACTGCGCAGAAGTGCCTGACGGCAGTGGCGAAGGTCAATGCGGGTGTGAACGTCCGATGACGGATGCCGACAGGTACGCTGAACTCCGTGATGCTGTCAGGATTATCGGTATGCCTTGCGTCCTGAAAACCAGAAGGCTGGGATATGATGGACATGGCCAGGCAGTAATCCGGGAAGACAAAGACATCGAAAAGGCAGCGGAACTGCTCCATGTTCCATGCATATTGGAAGCCTTCGTTCCGTTCGACTACGAATGCAGCGTCATCATGGTGCGTGACGGCAAGAACACAATCCACTTTCCGATAGGCCGCAACGTCCACAAAGGCGGAATCCTCGACCTCTGCATCGTCCCTGCCGAAACCCTCTATACCGGAGAAGAACCGGTGCCGACAGAACTTTGCTCCCGCATTGTCAATGCCTGTGAGCATTTTATGGAAAGCTGTGACTATAAGGGCATTCTGGCGATAGAACTGTTTATCAAGGGCAACGATTTCGTATTCAACGAAATGGCTCCGAGGCCTCATAACAGCGGGCACTACACCATCGAAGGATGCTCTTCATCACAATACGATGAACTCTGCAACTTCCTCCTCGGAAAAACATTGGCACAGCCTCGTCTTCTGTGTCCTACGATAATGAAAAACATTTTGGGACAGGACCTTGAGGCTACGTGGAAAATCATTGACAGGGCCTATGCCGAGCATTGGACGAATCCTTCGGCAGGTGCAGTCTCGAATACCGCGAAGCGCGACAACGCGTATTGCGGCGAGGCGGGGAAAGGTGTTTTTGTCCACATTTACGGAAAGACGGTATCTCGTCCGAAACGCAAGATGGCACATATAACCTACGTCCCGATGACATTGACAAAGTTCGAAAAGGACTGGGCTGACAAGTTCGTGAAATAAACATTGCCCCGCGGGTGAAGGCCCGACCGGGGCTGAAAATATTGGAAATTGACAAACAAAATATAACGATGGCAAACAATTACCGGATTTTTGTTGAAAAATATCCTGAATTCCAGGTTGAGGCCGCAAGCCTCAGGGCTGAGCTGAATGAGAATCTCCAGCTTGACCTCAAATCACTGAGACTTCTGAATGTCTATGACCTCTTCGGCTTCACGCCGGAACTTCTCGAAAAGAGCCGCTACAGCGTCTTCGGAGAAATCGTCACTGACAATGTTACCGACGAGTGTGACCTGACGGGAACCAAGTACATCGCAGTCGAGTTCCTCCCGGGACAGTTCGACCAGAGGGCCGCTTCCGCTGTTGACTGTGTGCATCTTATTGACCCTAAGGCAGATGTGCACATCAAGAGTTCCAAACTGATTATCCTTTCAGGAGAAACTGACGAAGAGACAGTCGCAAGAATCAGGCATTATTATATCAATGCCGTCGAGTCCAGAGAGAAGGACCTTACCAAGCTGACTGATACTGAGATTGCTTCAGTGAAGCCGGTACCGGTGCTTGAGGGATTCACCGGGATGACCGAGGCTGACCTGGAGCCGTTCTGCCGCAAGATGGGCCTGGCAATGAATGCCGATGACCTTCGCGAAGTGGTGAAATACTTCACGGAAGAAGGCCATGAACCTAATGAGACAGAACTACGTATCCTCGATACATACTGGAGTGACCATTGCCGTCACACCACCTTCACCACTGAACTGGAGGAAATCGGGGTAGAGGAGTCTTTCATGAAGGAAGACATTGACGGAACTCTGAATCTCTATCTCAAGATGAGAAAAGAGCTCGGCCGTGAGAACAAGGGCCTTAACCTCATGGATATGGCTACTATCGGAGGCAGATATCTCCGCAAGGCAGGTCTGCTCGACGATATGGAAGTCAGCGAGGAGAACAATGCATGCAGCATTTATGTAGATGTGGATGTGGACGGAAGACTTGAGAAATGGCTTCTCATGTTCAAGAACGAGACCCACAACCATCCTACTGAAATCGAGCCGTTCGGAGGTGCCGCCACATGTCTTGGCGGTGCAATCCGTGACCCTCTTTCAGGCCGTTCTTATGTTTACCAGGCAATGCGTGTTACCGGTGCAGGCGACATCTACAAGCCTGTTGCCGAGACACTTCAGGGCAAGTTGCCACAGCGCGTGATTACCAAGAAGGCCGCTCACGGATATTCCAGCTACGGTAACCAGATCGGTCTCGCCACAACCCATGTAAGAGAAATCTATGACGAGGGATATACAGCAAAACGTCTCGAAGTAGGTGCTGTCGTAGGAGCCGTGAAGGCTGACAAGGTCCGCCGCGAATCACCGGCCCCAGGCGATGTGGTCCTCCTTCTCGGAGGTCGTACAGGCCGTGACGGTATCGGTGGCGCAACCGGTTCATCCAAGGAACACACGGAGGAGTCACTTGAGACATGCGGAAGTGAGGTCCAGAAGGGAAATGCCCCTGAGGAGAGAAAACTCCAGAGATTGTTCCGTCGTCCGGAAGTGACAAGGCTCATCAAGAAGTCCAATGATTTCGGTGCAGGCGGAGTGAGTGTCGCAATCGGTGAGCTTACCGATGGTCTCGACATCTATCTCGACAGGGTTCCGGTAAAATATAATGGACTCAATGCTACTGAACTTGCCATCAGTGAGTCTCAGGAGAGAATGTCTGTCGTTGTCGAGGCTAAGGACGAGGCAGAGTTCATGGAATATTGCCACAGCGAGAACATCGAAGTTACTCATGTTGCGGATGTTACTGACACTGAGCGCATGAGAATGTACTATAACGGAAAGGTCGTAGCAGACCTCCAGAGAAAATTCATTGACAGCGCAGGTGCCAAGCATTACGCAAAGGCAAGAATCGCTGCTGTAGAGGAGAAGAATCCGTTCGAAAGGAAAGTTGAGGGCGAGTCACTTAAGGAAAAGCTCATGAATAACTTGAGCGATGCCAACGTGGTGAGCCAGAAGGGATTGATAGAGATGTTCGACTCTACCATCGGCCGCTCTACAGTCCTCATGCCTTATGGTGGAGAACTTCAGCTTACCGAAACACAGGTTTCAGTGCAGAAACTCCCGACTGACGGTTATACCGATACCGCGAGCATGATGGCATTCGGCTTCAACCCTGTGATTTCCAAGTGGAGCCCATACCACGGCGCCGCATATTCAATGATTGAGGCCTGCGCCAAAGTAGTTGCTGCCGGCGGTCATTTCGAGAAGATGAGATTCTCATGCCAGGAGTATTTCGAGAGAATGACCCACGAACCTGCGGTCTGGGGCAAGCCGATGAGTGCGCTCCTCGGTTCGCTGAAGATGCAGATCGCGCTCGGATTGCCGTCTATCGGCGGAAAAGACTCGATGAGCGGAACCTTCGAGCACATCAATGTCCCTCCGACATTGATCTCCTTCGGTATCACTACTGTCAATGCAGGTAATGTCATTTCTCCTGAACTGAAATGGGAAGGCAACAAGCTCTGGCTTGTAAAACATACACCGCTCAAGAACTATATGCCTGATGTGGAACAGCTTAAGCGCAACTGGGCATTCGTTGAGGAGCAGATTGAAAAGGGTAATGCGGTTTCTGCATGGGCTGTCGGCTTCGGCGGCGTTGCGGAAGGCCTCTGCAAGATGTCCTTCGGAAATTCATTCGGAGTGGATGTCAATGTCGCAGATGGAGACCTCTTCAATTACAGCTACGGTTCAATCATCATCGAAACCGAATCTGACATTGACTTCGAAAATGCACAGTTGCTCGGTGTGGTTACTTCAGGCGTTGACGGAAATATTCGTATCAATGGCAAGAATATCCCGATGGATGCTCTGGTCGAGAGCGCATTTGACCGTTATGAGAAGGTTTATCCTGCAACGAGCACTCCTGACATGAAGCGTCTCCTGCCTAAGGGCATGGAAGGCGTCAAGCCGTTCAAGGCCAAGAAGCAGGACCTCAGATACAAGGGCGAGAAGATTGCCGAGCCGGTGGCATACCTGCCGGTGTTCCCTGGAACAAACTGCGATTACGATACAGCAAAGGCATTCCGCAAGGCAGGCGCGAAGGTGAAGATGAGCGTGTTCCGCAATCTTACCGAGCAGGATGTGTTCGACTCCATCGATGAGATGAAGCGCAACATTGACGAGTGCCAGATTCTCATGTTCTGCGGCGGATTCTCTGCCGGCGACGAACCGGACGGAAGCGGCAAGTTCATTGCCAATGTCCTTAACAATGAGAAGATTGCGGCTGCTGTCGAGGCTCTCATCGCACGCGGCGGTCTCATCCTCGGAATCTGTAACGGATTCCAGGCCCTCGTCAAGTCGGGACTTCTTCCTTACGGACATCTCGGCTGTGTGACCAAGGATTCTCCTACATTGTTCAGGAACGATATCAACAGGCATATCTCACAGATTGCGTTCACCCGTGTCGCAAGTGTCAATTCACCTTGGCTTGCAGGTATGAATATCGGTGATACCTATGGCATTCCTGTCAGCCACGGAGAGGGTAAATTCGTTGTCAATGAGGAACTTGCCAAGGAACTCTTCGCGAATGGCCAGGTTGCATTCCAGTATGCCGAGCCTATCGATGAAGATGTTACAATGCGTTCTCCGAACAACCCTAACGGTTCGTACTATGCAATCGAGGGTATCATCAGCAAGAATGGCCAGATTCTTGGAAAGATGGGTCACTCGGAGCGTTATGAGAACAACCTGTTCAAGAACATTGCTGCAAACCTTGAGCAGCCGCTCTTTGACAATGCAGTGAAATATTTCAGAGGAGAGTAATGGAAAAGACTCAAATGATCCATAACGGCGTTTCCAAAAAGGTATATGCCACTGATGAGCCTGATAAGGTCATCATCCAATATACTGACGCCATTACGGCGTATTACAAGATAAAGAAGGCTCTTATCAAGGATAAGGGACTATACTGCAATGCTATCTCCAGCATGATTTTCAAACTGCTGGCCGATTCGGGAGTTCCTGTTCATTTCATTGAAAGAATCTCAGACACCGAACAGATTTGCAGACGTGTGGACTCCATCGCCATGGAAGTCATTGTGAGAAACGTGATTGCCGGTTCGATGGCGCACCGCCTCGGAATGGATGAAGGGGTCGTTCCTGATGAGCCAGTGATAGATCTGTGCTACAAGTCCGAAGATTTGGGAGAGCCCCTTATCAATGACAGCCATGCCATCGCGCTTGGTCTTGTCAATAAGGCTGAACTTGCTGAAATCTACAGGCTTACGAGGAAAATCAATGATATCCTCGTTCCTGTGTTCCGTAAGATAGGCATCACTCTTGTGGACTTCAAAATCGAGTTCGGAAGACTACCTGACGGAACGATTATCCTTTCAGATGACATTACTCCGGACAGTGCCCGTTTCTGGGATATCGAGACAGGAATGAAACTGGACAAGGACCGTTTCCGTCACGACAATGGAAAGGTAGGTCAGGGCTACAATACTGTATATGAACGCCTTAAGGCTGAATTAAATGGCTGAATATGGAAATTAGAGATAAGATAATGAGCGGCATGGGCCTTGAAGGCGAGCCGTTCCGCGGACTGCATGAGGAGTGCGGCGTGTTCGGCGTATGGGGCGTGCAGGATGCGGCCGAGGTAACCTACTACGGCCTCCATTCCCTCCAGCACAGGGGCCAGGAAGGCTGCGGAATAGTTTCTGTCAATTCTGAAGGACATTTGCGCCGTGTGAAAGGCCTGGGCCTTGTCACCGAGGTGTTCAACAACAGCAATCTTTCGGAACTTCAGGGAGATATGGCTATCGGACATGTCCGTTATTCTACGAGCGGAGGCGGCGGAATCGAGAATGTGCAGCCGTTCCTGTTCAGACATAATTCAGGGGATTTCGCATTGGCACACAATGGAAACATTGTGAACTCTGATTTACTCAGGCGCTATCTGGAGGACAAGGGAAGCCTTTTCCAGTCCACTTCAGACAGTGAAGTCCTGGCGCACCTTATAAAGAAGGATCCGCATGAGCGCAAGAAACCTCGTATCTATCCTATAATGGAGGCATTGAACATGATTGAAGGCGCTTTCGCCTTTGTCATCATGACTCAGAACAGGATTTATGCCTGCCGTGACAAATATGGCCTCAGACCATTGTCTCTCGGCAAGCTCGGGGACGGATATGTGGTCAGCAGCGAGACCTGCGCGTTCAGCACCGTCGGCGCAGAATTCATCAGGGACATTGAACCTGGTGAGATTATTACCATTGACCATCACGGTGTCAGGAGCAGCCGCTATTCCGAGTATCAGCGTCACGCCATGTGCGCGATGGAATACATTTATTTCTCGCGTCCGGACAGTGATATCGAAAATATGAACGTCCATACTTTCCGCAAGGAATCCGGAAAACTCCTGTTCAAGGAGTCTCCTATAGAGGCTGACATCGTTGTCGGTGTTCCTGATTCAAGTCTCAGTGCTGCAATGGGTTATGCTGAGGCTAGCGGCCTGCCGTATGAGATGGGACTCATCAAGAACAAGTATATAGGAAGGACGTTCATCCAGCCGTCACAGGCGATGAGGGACAAGGGCGTGAAGATGAAACTTTCCCCTGTGAAGAGTATTGTGTCAGGAAAGAGGGTCGTGCTTATCGATGACTCGATTGTGCGCGGTACCACTTCCAGAAGAATCGTCAGGATGCTCCGTGAGGCCGGTGCGACCGAGGTTCATGTGAGGATTGCCAGCCCTATGATCAAGTTCCCTTGCTTCTATGGCGTGGACATCTCCACTTATGATGAACTACTCTGTGCCAGAAGGACTTTGGATGAGGCCCGACAGGCGATAGAAGCGGATACATTGGCCTTCCTTTCCGAAGAGTCACTCTTCGAGGCCGGAAAGAGGAGTGACCTCTGTCTTTCATGCTTCAACGGAAATTATCCTACGTCCCTCTATGCCAGTTTCGATGAGGCTAACAAAGACGGCAAATTTTAGAAAATATAAAACATAAAATATTTACATCTATGGCAGTAGATTATGAAAAAGCGGGCGTAAGCCTTGAAGCCGGATACGATGTTGTAAGACGTATCAAGAAACATGTGGCTTCGACATCTCGTCTGGGCGTGATGGGTAACATTGGCGCTTTCGGCGGAATGTTTGACCTTTCAGCTCTGAATATCAAGGAGCCTATTCTCGTGAGCGGAACTGACGGTGTCGGAACCAAACTCAAACTCGCATTCGCGATGGACAAGCATGACACTATCGGCATTGACGCTGTCGCAATGTGTGTCAATGATGTTCTTGCTCAGGGTGCGGAACCTCTCTTCTTCCTTGATTATGTGGCAGTAGGAAAGAATATTCCTGCCAAGATCGAGGCTATCGTTTCAGGTGTCGCCGAGGGATGCCGTCAGGCTGGATGTGCGCTTATCGGAGGTGAGACTGCCGAGATGCCAGGTATGTATAGTGACGGAGAGTATGATATCGCCGGCTATACCACGGGAGTTGTCGAGAAGTCCAGACTCATTGACGGAACTAAGGTCAAGGTGGGTGATGTCCTCGTGGGAATCGCTTCTTCCGGTGTTCATTCCAATGGTTTCAGTCTTGTCCGCAAGATTTTCTCTGATGCGGCTCTGGATCTTCACAAGGTTTATCCTGAATTGGGTGACAAACCTCTCGGAGAGGTAGCATTGACCCCTACCAGAATTTATGTGAAACAGGTTCTGGATGTCATCAGAAACTGTGACGTCCATGGTGTTGCCCACATCACCGGCGGCGGATTCGATGAGAACATCCCTCGTATCCTTCAGGAGGGCCAGGGTATTCATGTGGATGAGGGAACTTGGGAGATTCTTCCTATTTTCCGTTTTCTGGAGAAGCATGGCAATATCGAGCATCGTGAGATGTTCAATATCTATAACATGGGTGTCGGAATGGTGCTTGCCATGGATGAGACTGAGGCCCGGAAAGCTATTGACATTCTCGCATCTCATGGAGACAAGGCTGCTGTCATCGGCCGTGTGACCGATACTCCGGGCGTGGATATCGCTCTGCTGTAATTTGGTGTGGCGGGTCATATTGTGGCCCGCATGCTTTTTTGTGGCGGTGTCTCCGAGTGGAGACAAACCTCCATTTGCGCAGATACCCAGCAAGTTAGATGACTTGATAACTTGCGGAAAATGAATTAGTCGAATAGTTGTAATATAGTATTGAAATGAAAGCTTTAATCAGTGTTAGTGATAAGACCGGCGTGGTAGAATTCGCCAAAGGTCTGGTTGCTCTTGGATGGGAAATCCTTTCTACGAGCGGCACAATGAAACTCCTGAAAGAGTCAGGCGTTCCTGTTACAAGTGTTAGTGATGTTACCGGTTTTCCGGAAATCTGTGATGGTCGTGTGAAGACTCTCCATCCGAAAATCCACGGAGCCCTTCTTGCTCGTCGTGACGTTCCTGAGCACATGAAGGAACTGAAGGACAATGGCATTGACACAATCGACCTTGTCTGCGTGAATCTTTATCCTTTCCGCGAGACCATCGCGAAGCCGGATGTGACAATGGCGGATGCTGTCGAGCATATCGATATCGGAGGTCCGTCAATGTTGCGCAGCGCTGCCAAGAACTGGGAGTCTGTGACCGTTGTCTGCAATCCTGCTGATTATGAGACCATTCTCTCTGAGATCAAGGCTGACGGAAATACTACCCGTGAGACTCGTCTGAAACTTTCTGCCAAGGCCTATACTCATACTGCAGAGTATGATATGGCTATTTCTACATATATGCGTGCACAGGCAGGTCTTCCTGAGAAGTTGTTCCTCGAGTATGACATGAAGCAGGAACTTCGCTATGGTGAGAACCCTCATCAGGAGGCCAAGTTCTTTGCAAGTACTGTAAAGGAGCCGTTCTCTCTTGCAACAGCAGAGCAGCTTAATGGCAAAGAGTTGTCTTACAATAATATCCAGGATGCCAATGCTACTCTGAATATCGCACGTGAGTTCGATGAGCCGTTCTGCGTGGGCGTCAAGCACATGAACCCTTGCGGAAGCGCTACAGGAAAGACTATCGCAGAGGCATGGAAGAAGGCTTATGAGGCTGACAAGACCAGTATCTTCGGCGGTATCGTGGCTGCCAACAGGGAGATTGACCTTGAGACTGCACAGATGCTCAAGCCTATTTTCCTCGAGATTGTCATGGCACCTTCTTTCGCTCCTGATGCTCTCGAACTTCTCTGCACCAAGAAGAATCTTCGTGTTCTGAAGGTCGATATGACTAAGGACAATGTTGTCCGCAAGCAGTATGTGAGCATGAATGGCGGTATGCTGGTTCAGGACAGGGATATCAATACCAAACCGGTTTCTGCTGACCAGTGTGTTACCGAGGCCAAGCCGACTGCAGGGCAGCTTGAGGATCTCGAGTTCGCATGGAAGATTGTCAAGCATGTGAAGTCCAATGCCATCGTGGTTGCCAAGAATGGTATGACTTATGGCGTCGGTGCAGGTCAGATGAACCGTATCGGTTCTGCTGAAATCGCTCTGAAACAGGCTCAGAATACATTGAAGGAAGAGGGTAAAGATATTATGACTGAGGGACTTGTGCTCGCTTCTGATGGCTTCTTCCCATTCAATGACTGCGTGGCTCTTGCTGCAGAGTATGGTATCAAGGCTATCGTTCAGCCTGGCGGAAGTATCCGAGACGAAGATTCTGTAAAGCTTGCCAACGAGAAGGGTATCACCATGCTCTTTACCGGTGAGCGTCATTTCAAACATTAGTAGTTATGACTGATTGCAATATCCCGCACAGGGCCAAGGTCCTGGTTGTCGGAGGTGGCGGAAGAGAGCATGCCATCGTGGATGCTCTTTCCCGTTCATCCAGGGTGGAGAAGATTTTTTGTGCTCCGGGCAATGCCGGTATAGCACGTCAGGCCAAGTGTGTTCCGCTTGAGGATACTCAGGTGGATGAGCTTGCTGAATTCGCTGAGAATGAAGGCATTGACCTTACTGTCGTAGGCCCGGAGGTTTCTCTGGCTGCCGGTATCGTGGATGAGTTCGAGTCCCGCGGGCTGAAGATTTTAGGTCCTTCGAAGGCTGCTGCCCGTATCGAGTCCAGCAAGGATTTCGCCAAGTCGCTGATGGCCAAATACAATGTTCCTACCGCGGCTTACCGCACTTTTTCTGACTACAATGAGGCTCTCGCTTATGTCAATGCCGGAAAGCTTCCTATTGTGCTGAAGTATGACGGTCTTGCTGCCGGCAAGGGTGTTGTCGTAGCTGAAACTCTCGAGGAAGCTGACGCTGCATTGAAGGATATGCTTCTGGATGACAAGTTCGGTCACGGCAGGGTAGTGGTGGAGGAGTTCCTCACCGGTCCTGAGTTTTCTCTCCTTTGTTTTGTCAATGGTTCTGAGGTGGAGCCGATGGTTCTCGCCCAGGATCACAAGAGGGCTTTTGACAATGATGAGGGCCCGAATACCGGTGGCATGGGTGCCTATACTCCGCTTCCTTTCATCACTGAGCAGGATGAGGTTTATGCACTTGAGCATGTCATGAAGCCTATCGCTTCCGGCATGGTTTCAGAAGGTATTCCGTTCCGCGGTGTGCTTTATGGCGGTCTTATGAAGACTCCTGACGGAATCAAGGTTATCGAGTTCAACTGCCGTTTCGGCGACCCTGAGACCGAGGTTGTCCTTCCTCGTCTGGAGTCAGATATTTTCGAGATTTTCTGGGCTGTTGCCAACAAGACTCCTATGCCTCTTACCAAGTGGTCTTCTGATGCTGTTCTCGGTTTCGTTCTTGCGTCCAAGGGTTATCCCGGTTCGTACAAGAAGGGTTTCGAGATCAAGGGTGTCGATGAGGTTCTCAAGGACCCTTCTGTCCGTGTTTATCACATGGGTACGTCTCTCAAGAAGTTTGAGGGCGAGGGGCATGAGGCTTTCGACAAGGCAGGTCATTCTCTTGTCACCAATGGAGGCCGTGTCCTGATGGTGCTTGCTTCTGCGCCGTCTCTGCAGGAGGCTCATGACAAGGCACTTGAGGCTGTTGGGAAGATCGATTGCGAGAATCTGTTTCATAGGACAGATATAGGGCATTGGGCATTTGAGGCGTAGCCTCAAATACCCAATGCTCGTAACCCCCTCAATCCCCCTGGAGGGGGACGATCGGGGCTTCGTGCGCACCAACGCTCGGTGTCCGGCGCTTCGCTGTTCTCCGCCCGGCGTCTGATGACGCCTGGTGCCTTGGGGAGTGGTGGCGGGACGGTGCCACGGGAGTGATACGGAAAGTATTGGTTATCAGGCTGTTATAAAATTGAGTGTGGATTTGTGGCTAAAAAATGGCCGTAAATCCACACTGATGCTAGAATGGTGTCTGATTATCAATGCGTTATGGTTTGTGGCGTGGCGCCGTCCGGCAAGACGTAACTCCGGAGACGCTTACGACTGCTGGATGCATGTCCCTGCTTAACCGCATTGACGTTTATGAAAAGACAGTTCGGGTGCAACAACTTGCACAACCGATTATAAAACGGAATATTATGATAATAACAATTGCCAGACAATGCGGATGCCGTGCACTTAATGTCGGCGAAATACTGGCCAGGCATTACGGCATACCGCTTTACACTAGAAAAAGCCTGATGACAAAGGCAAAAGAAATGGGAATCCTTGATGAAATGACAAGTTTCTTCGAGGAAAGACCTGTCGATGAACTCATGTCAGCTATCTCCGAATTCCCGTTCGAGAGGACAGCTGTAAGAGAAAAATTCCGCAGCGCATTCATGAAAATGATTGGAAATGAGGACTGTATAATAATCGGCCGATGCGGAAACTTTATCTTCAGAGATAGAGAAGACCTGGTGACCATATTCCTGCACGGCAAACTGTCCGACAGAATTGTCAATGCAGCAGAAGAGGAAAACCTTAGTCTGGCCGAGGCCGAAGACTTCGTCCACACGACAGACGACTGCAGAGTCACTTATCACAGTTTCTATACCGGACTCACGTGGGGATACGCCCCGGAATACGACATCTGCATTGACACCTGCCGACTCGGGACGGAAAAGACAGCTGCAATAATAGAAAATTATATATCCAACTTATGAAATTCGTTATTCAGTTTCTGATAGTCATCGGATTCTCCTTCCTGGGCGAATTCCTTCACTATCTTATCCCGCTGCCGATACCCGCAAGCATCTATGGAATAGCTCTTATGTTCGCTGCCCTTGAATGCAAACTTTTGAAGGTCAATGATATCCGAGAGGTCAGTTCATTTCTTATCGCAGTCATGCCAATGATGTTCATCCCCGCAGCCGTGGGATTGATCACATCTTGGGACATTATCAGCTGCTCACTTGTGAAATACGTAATAGTGACGTTTGTCACCACATTTGTCGTGATGGGTGTTTCAGGTCTTGTTACCCAGACCGTAATTCGTAGAGGAAAAACCAAATGAAAGAATTATTTACAGAATCAGTATTCTTCGGAGTGCTGATAAGTCTTGGCTCATACTTTTTGGGTGTGTGGCTTAAAGAGAAAACCAAGTGGTCACTAATGAACCCGCTTCTGGTATCCATAATAATGGTAATTGCGATACTCCTCTGCACCGGAGTGAGTTACGACTCCTATATGAAAGGCGCCAACTTCATCGGATATCTGCTTACACCTGCAACAATCTGTCTTGCAGTGCCTTTATATCAGCAAGTGGAACTGTTGAAGAAAAACTATAAGGCAGTTTTGGCAGGGATATGCTCGGGAGTGCTGTCCAGCATCATGTCTGTAATAGCATTGGCCTTCATCCTGCATTTCGACCATGCTTCATACGTCACATTCCTGCCCAAATCCATCACGACCGCCATTGGTATAGGCGTGTCAGAAGAACTTGGAGGCTATGTTGCTGTGACAGTGGTGGTTATCATCATAACAGGCGTAATCGGCAATGTGTTTGCCGAGAAATTCCTTAAACTGCTGCATATAGAAGAACCTATAGCAAAGGGTATAGCAATCGGCTCCTCATCTCACGCAATCGGAACAACGAAAGCAATGGAAATGGGAGCCATAGAAGGCGCGATGAGCAGCCTGTCAATAGTCGTCAGCGGAATATTGACGGTATTCTTCGCATCGTTCTTTGCCGGAGTGATATAGTAACCTTCAAAAAATAACCTAGTATTCCGGTGTCTTTCCTGGCTGGAGCACAGCTCTAGACCTGGCGGACACCTTGCTAAATCGTGAAATCAAGGCAGGACCTGACGGCAGTGAACGGGCGGACACGGCTGTTGGCAACGGCAACATGAGCCGGATGAACGGCGTATCCCTTGAGAGCCTCCTCAGATTCGAGGGTGCAGTCCAACATGAGATCAGCATTGGAAGAAGCAAGTCTGCCGTCAATCTGAACCTTGATGTCAATGAGGCCTGGAACGACACCCTGAAGTGATTCAAGGCCTTCTTTAATAGAAGCTTTGACCGAAATCTTCTCTTCTTCGGACAAAGTGTCCTTCAGAGTCCATAAAATGATGTGTTTTACCATAGTATCAAATATTTTTTAACGCTTACTTACAAACCTAATCGCGCAAAAATAACAAATACTTTGAGTAACGACAATACTATTTCGCCTGTCAGTCCACCCGTGCAACTCTTCTGCAACTTGTGGAACGGTCTTTGATAGAGGTGAAGTCCTTTACTTATTCCCTCAAAAAACTACAACATTATGGCAAAACTTAGCAAAAAAACCATTTTTGGCATCGTCACTGTGGCTGTTCTTGCTGCAGTCGTGCTCGTCATTTTCTTGAGACCAAGACATGTTGAAGAAATCCTTCCTATAGTCGGAGTGGATACCGTCAGGACACGTAACGTGGAAGTTTACGGAGAATTTCCGGGAAAGATCCGCGCCCAGCAGTTCGTGGAAGTCAGGGCAAGAGTCGAAGGCTATCTCGAAAAAATGATGTTCGCAGAGGGAACTTACGTAAAAAAAGACCAGATACTCTTTATCATTGACCCGAAACAATATAAGGCTCAGGTGGACAGGGCTGAAGCTCTAGTGACTAAAAACAAGGCGATAGCGCTCAAGGCGGAGCGGGACCTTGCCAGAATCAAGCCTCTCTTCGAACAGAAAGCTGCGAGCCAGCTGGACCTTGACAATGCAATTGCGGAGTATGGAAGTGCCAAGGCTGATGTCCATGTCAGTGAAGCGAACCTGACCGAGGCCAAACTGGCATTGAGCTACACCACAGTGCGCTCTCCTATAAGCGGTTACATCAGTGAAAGGCACGTGGATATCGGAACGTTGGTGGGTCCGGGAGCACAGTCTCTCCTTGCCAATGTTGTGAAGAGTGATACCGTATTGGTGGAATTCAAGATGACCGACCTTGACTATCAGAAATCCAAGGCAAGAAACGTAAATCTCGGCCAGAAAGATACCAGCCGTCATTGGAATCCGTATGTGACTATAACCATGGCAGACAAGTCCCAGTATAAATTCAAGGGCCTGGTGGACTTCGCCGACCCTCTCGTTGACGCGAAATCCGGAACATTCTCTGTCCGCGCCGAGATGCCGAACCCTGACAGGGAACTCCTCCCTGGACAGTTTACCAATGTCAGAGTGCTCTTGGATGTACTGGAAAATGCCGTAGCAGTGCCTACAAAAGCGATTACCATCGAGAAAAGCGGCTCGTTTATCTATGTGGTGAAGCCTGATGCGACAGTAGAGAAGCGTTTTATCCAGACGGGACCTGAAGTGGAAAATGTCACTGTGGTTGAACGCGGATTGAAAGCAAACGAAGTCATTGTAGTGGAAGGCCAGCACAAACTCTCTCATGGGAACAAGGTGGAATCATTCCCTTATGTCCAGGCCGAGGAACTTGAATAAACAACATATATGAAATCGGATTTTTTCATTGACAGGCCGGTCTTCTCGACTGTCATATCTATTATAATCGTACTGGTAGGACTGATTGGATTGACACTGCTCCCGGTGGACCAGTATCCTAAAATCGTCCCTCCTGTAGTCAGTGTCTCCACATCATACCCTGGCGCCAACTCACAGACTGTCTCCCAGGCGGTAGCCACGCCTATCGAACAGTCATTGAACGGTACTCCAGGTATGCTCTATATGGAGTCGACCAACTCCAACAACGGATGGTACTCGGCAACATTGACCTTCGACATTTCGACAGACCCGGACATCGCTGCGGTTGAGGTCCAGAACAGGGTGAAGCTGGCGGAGTCCAGGCTTCCGGCCGAGGTCGTGCAGAACGGCATATCCGTGGAAAAGGAATCGTCCAGCAAACTGATGACGATTACCATCATGTCGGACGACCCGAAATTCGACGAGGTTTACCTCAGCAACTATACGACATTGAACATCCAGGACAGGCTCAGGCGAGTGCCGGGTGTCGGAGGCGTTTCCAATGTCGGAGGACGTTACTACGCGATGCAGATATGGGTGCAGCCTGACAAGATGGCCAGCCTCGGAATCACTGTGAAGGATCTGCAGAGCGCATTGAAAGACCAGAACCGCGAGGCGGCGGCCGGAGTCCTTGGCCAGCAGCCTATTACGGACGTGGACATAACCATCCCGATTACCGCGCCCGGTCGTCTGTCCTCTGTGGAAGAGTTTGAGAACATCGTGGTCCGTACTGGCGAAGACGGCTCCATCATCCGCCTGAAGGATGTGGCCCGCGTATCGCTGGAGGCCCAGTCGTACAACACCGAGAGCGGAATCAATGCCCGCAATGCGGCCGTTGTCAATGTCTATATGCTCCCCGGTGCCAATGCCATGGAGGTCGCTGAAAACGTCAGGGCTGAGATGAAAGAAATCAGTGCAGGTTTCCCTGAAGGAATGTCATACAACATTCCGTTCGACATGACCACTTACATCTCCGAGTCCATCCATCACGTTTACAGGACCTTGTTCGAGGCCCTCATCCTCGTTATCCTGGTGGTATTCCTCTCGCTGCAGAACGTCAGGGCGACATTGGTCCCTGCCATAGCAGTACCTATATCATTGATAGGAACATTCGGAGTCATGCTCATCTTCGGTTTCTCGCTGAATATGATGACCCTCCTCGGACTCATCCTTGCCATCGGAATCGTGGTCGATGATGCCATCGTCGTGGTCGAAAACGTGGACAGGATAATGACCAATGAGCATCTGTCTCCATATGAGGCGACCAAGAAAGCGATGCGGGAAATCGGAGGCGCCCTCGTGGCCATGTCACTTGTGCTCTGCGCCGTATTCGTGCCGGTGAGTTTCCTGTCCGGAATTACCGGCCAGCTTTTCCGTCAGTTTACAGTGACCATCGCCGTGTCTGTCATCATCTCGACAGTCGTGGCCCTTACCCTGAGCCCTGTCATGTGCTCTAAATTCCTCAAACCGCACGGAGAACAGAAGCCTAAGAACTTCATTTTCAGAAAGATAAACTTGTGGATGGACAATGGTACCTCGTTCTATGCGAAGATGGTACGTCTCGCCGTCAGCAACTCCAGACGTATGTTCGCATTCTTCGGGGTGGCCATAATCGGCATCTTTGTCCTGGCCCGCATCGTACCTCAGAGTTTTATCCCTAAAGAAGACCAGGGCTACTTCACCGTGGAACTGGAACTCCCTATGGGTGCCACCCTCGAGCGCACCAGAGTCGTTACCGACAGGGCAATGGACTTCCTGCTGCGCCAGCGCGACGTGGATTATGTCCTCAATGTCACCGGCTCGAGCCCTCGCGTGGGAACATCCCAGTCAAGCAGTACATTGACCGTGATTCTCAAGCCTTGGAACAAGCGTAAGGTGACCGACATGTCCAAGACGATAGCCATGGTCAGGGATTCCCTGTCACGTTACCCGGAGAGCCGCGTGTATATCAGCACGCCGCCGGTAATTCCTGGACTCGGAACATCCGGAGGCTTCTCAATGGTACTGGAGGCAAGGGGTGACGCGACATATCAGGACCTGCAGAACGCATCGGACACCCTGTTGTACTACGCCTCCAAGAGGAAGGAACTTACCGGTCTCTCCTCCGGAATGCAGGCGGACATACCCCAGCTGTACTTCGACGCCGACCGCGACAAAATCCAGCTTCTGGGATTGTCAATGGCAGACGTCTTCGCTACGCTCAAAGCCTTCACCGGCGCAATCTATGTCAATGACTTCAATATGTACAACCGAATCTATCGTGTTTATATCCAGGCGGATGCGCCATACCGCGCCCACACTGACAACCTGAACCTCTTCTTCATGAAGAGTTCCGGCGGCACCATGATTCCTGTCAATGCCTTGGGCAATACCCACTATACTACAGGTCCGGGCACCATAAAGAAGTTCAACATGTACAACTCGTCCACAATCAGAGGCGAGGCAGCGAACGGAGTCAGCTCCGGAGACGCCCTGGCGATACTTCAGGAAATAGCTGACAAACATCTGCCTGACAACATCGGCGTGGAATGGAGCGGAATGTCATACCAGGAAAAGAAAGAAAGCGGTCAGACAGGACTCGTCCTGGCATTGGCACTGCTCTTCGTGTTCCTCTTCCTTGCGGCCCAGTATGAAAGCTGGCTGGTCCCTGTGGCGGTCATATTGTCCCTGCCTATTGCGATAGCAGGCGCATATCTCGGCATCGCGGTCCTGGGCATGGAAAGCAATATCTACTTCCAGATCGGACTTGTCATGCTGGTCGGACTCGTGGCCAAGAACGCGATTCTTATCGTCGAGTTCGCGAAAGAAGAGGTCGAGGCCGGAAAGGATGTTGTCAATGCTGCCGTGACCGCCGCCAAACTGAGATTCAGGCCTATCGTGATGACATCATTGGCCTTTATCCTCGGTATGCTTCCGCTGGTATTCGCCACCGGACCGGGCTCCGAGAGCCGTCAGAACATCGGAACCGGAGTCTTTTTCGGAATGCTTGCCGGAATTACAGCCGGAATCGTATTCGTGCCGTTCTTCTTTGTTGTAATTTATAAATTCAGGTCAATGATGTCAGGATGGAGCCCTAAAATAAAGACGGACCTTAAAGGCAAGAGCTCATTCTTGTCAATGCTGGCAGTCGTTGCCGCATCGGCATTGACCTTAAGCTCCTGCGGTACATCGAAGTACTGTCAGAAGCCGGACCTGGGAGAGATGCCCGAGTCTTTCTCGCAGGAGGTCAGTGACAGCAGCTTTGCGGACCTCGGCTGGAGAGAGGTGTTTCAAACTCCTGAGCTCCAGAGTCTTATAGAAACTGCATTGACCTATAACAAGGATATTCTGATAGCAGCTGAGCGTCTCAATGAAATGCATTACAAGTATAGAATGCAGAAAGCCTCCCAGCTGCCTGCGGTTTCCGCGAAGGCCTACGGACAGGATGACCACAGCAATTATGGCGGAACCAAAGCGAATCCGGATAATCTGGAATTTGCAGTCAAAGCCTCTCTTGCATGGGAGGTGGATTTCTGGGGCCGTCTGAAGTGGGCGAGCCGGGAAAAGATGGCTCAGTATCTGGCGGCCGAGGATACACAGAAATCAGTAAAGATGAGTCTGATAGCCAGTGTGGCATCGGCTTATTACGAACTCCTCGGTCTGGACAGAAAACTGGAAATCGTGTCGAATACTCTGGAGACCAGACAGGAGTCCGTAAAGCAGGCCAAACTCAGGGCTGAAGGTGGACTCACTTCGGAAATACCTTATCAGCAGGCACTTGTGGAATTGGCTTCTGCTCAGGCTATGGTTCCGGATTTGCAGAAACAGATAGCCCTGAAGGAAAGCGAACTGTGTTTTCTGACAGGTTCATATCCTAAAGATATAGAACGGAGTATCTCATCCTCAGATATTTACACTGTTACGAATGTTCCGTCGGGAGTCCTTTCTGAGATTCTCAAACGCAGACCGGACCTTATGAAATCGGAACATTCATTGAAAGCGGCAGAAGCGCGGGTGGGAATATCCATAGCGGAAAGATTCCCGTCATTCGTGATAAACCTCGGAGCGGGTTTGGAAAATGATGAGTTCAAGAACTTTCTGAAGTCTCCGTTTTGGTTTGCCGGAGCGACTCTGGCGTCACCTATCTTTGAATTCGGAAAGCGCAGGGCCAATATGAAGGCGGCTGTCTCAGCCTACGAGCAGGCAAGGCTGCAATATGAAAAAGATGTGCTTCAGGCCTTCAGGGAGGTATATGATGCGACTGTCGTCTTTCAGTCTGCACGTGCCAATTCGCGTGTGAAAGCTGAAATGGAGGAGTCGTCGATGAAGTACATCACTCTGGCCAACAGCCAGTATATCAATGGCGTCATCAATTATATCGACGTCCTCGACGCCCAGCGTAAATATCTGTCGTCACAGATCGAGTTCAGCGAGGCCAGGACGAGAGAGAATCTTGCGATAGTCGGACTCTACAAGTCCCTGGGAGGCGGCTGGAAATAATCGCCGCTGAGCGACGACAAGACAACAGCCGGCAAAGTCATGTGACATTGACTTTGCCGGCTGTTGTCTTATTGATATGAATTACAGTCTTATGATAATTCCCGATGTCGCGTCGAGGGTCAGGACGTCGCCCTTTCCGGTGCGTTTGTAGCTGCACTTTCCGAGGGATGCGACAGGATTGACGATACCTTTCACTCCCTCTGTCATTGACCTGTAGGGACTTATCTCGTCATTGAGAGTCAGGCTCTTGCGTGTCCCTGTCGGGTTCAGAGCTATGAGGAAGGTCTCCTTGCCGTTGCTTCTTAGATAAACCATAGGGTAAGGCTGGCTTTCATTGAAAATCGGAATGAACTTGCTGTCGGCCCAGAGCGCTTCGCTGCTCTTTCTTAGGGCGATGAGCTCGCGTGTCCAGTTTAGGATGGATTCGGGGTCCTTGTTCTGGGACTCCACTGTGATTTCACCCTTTGCGATAGGCTTCACTTTGCCTGCCTCGAAATTCTTTTTCCAGTCGAGATACTGCGGATAAGATGTTGCAGGTGACCACTCTGTGCAGACCGGGAGGTAGAGTTTGTCAGGAGAGCATGTGCTGAATCCTGCCGTCTCGCCGGAAGTCCACTGCATCGGAGTCCTGGCACCTGAACGCTCCTTGCCGTTATGGTTTGCACCCTCCACATTAGGCAGGTCCACGAGAGAACGCATACCGATTTCATCTCCATAATAGAGAATAGGCATCGGCATTGTCAATACCCATGTGAGCATGACTTTCAGCTGGTCAGGGGTGTTGCGGGCTCCCATGTTGATTCTCAGGTGGTCGTGGTTGCCGGTGATTGTCGCGAAATATCCCATTGTCTCGGTACTCTCCAGGCAGTCTGTAAAATAGTCATAGTACTCTTTAAGCATCTCTGAGGCGGTTGTCTTGCTGTCGATCTTATTCTCCGGCCATGCATTGCCATAGAGGTCCTTGACTGAAGGCTGTCCGCCGTTCATAGAAAAATAACTTCCGCCGTCAGCCTGATGCTTTCTGTCGAAATACATGCGGCGGTTGTGTGCCTTCGTGCCGTTGAGGTCCATGTCAATGTTATAACCTGCTGCCAGACAGTATTTTGGAGAGCCCCACTCTGCCATCAGCACATGGTCAGGATAATTCTTGTCAGACCATTCGCGGATTTCCCTCCACAGGTTCATGATTTCCTTCTTGTCCTTGTCATTCTTTACAAGGCTGTTTGCCATATCCACGCGGAAGCCGTCGACACCCTTTCCGTACCAGAAAGCGATGATGTCCTTCAGCTCCTGGCGTACTGCCTTAGGGCCCGGTGCATCCACGCCCTGCTCCCATGGATGGGACGGGTCAGGATTCGCATAACCATAGTTGAGGGAAGGCTGGCAGGCATAGAAGTTCTTCATATAGAACTTGTTCCTAGGATACTCGCTCTTCATCCATTTGCCGATGGTGTTCTGCATATAGTTTGGATCCTTCAGCATTGTCTCCAGATCTCTTTCAGCCTTCGCATCCGGCAGGCGGTCAGACCATATATAATAGTCGGAATACTGGAGATTCGTGTCCTGTGAACTTTGGATGAACCAGGGGTGCTTGTCCGAAGTATGGCCTGCAACCAGATCCAGCATCACTTTGATTCCCTTTGCGTGGGCCTTTTCTATAAGTTCGACCATGTCGTTGTTCGTGCCGAAGCGCGGATCGACGCGGTAAAAGTCAATGACATCGTAGCCGCCGTCAATCCATCCTGATACGAAGAGGGGATTGAACCAGATAGCCCTTACTCCCAGACTCTCAATGTAGTCAAGTTCTGAGATGACTCCCCGGATATCTCCGATTCCGTTTCCGTCAGAATCCTTGTAGGAAGACGGATAGACCTGATAGATGACTCCGTCGCGGAGCCATTCAGGGCCTCTTGTCCATGTCTGTTCGAAACTTCCCGGTGCCGGCTGTGCTGACATCATCGCGCATCCTAACATTGATGCGGCAAAAATTGCAAACTTTTTCATTTTATGAGTTATTGTGTATTAATGTTTTTGTTTCGCTATGTATTATGTGTTTTATGCGTCTCTTTTTGCAAAGATACGAAAAAAGATTCATAGCGGATATACCTGCCTGCATTGACATTGACTTTTTTCTTTTCAATAAAGAATCGGTAATGTTGTGTAAAAAAAACATAAAAGATTTCAAAATGGGATATTTTGTCTATCTTTCGAAAAATAAGATACAATAATTCTATACAGATATGAGAAGACTTTTTTTGATGGCCGTTATGGCGTTGTTTCCTGTGATCCTGTCGGCACAAGTGAAGCATGGCAGCGAATTTGAAGTCGGTGCAGGAGTCTCAATTTATGGCATAACCGGTTCTGTCGGTGGACTTTACAGAAATGCAGGCCCGACAGTGTATCTTGGATATGGCTATAGGTTTCATGATAATTTCGATGCTCTGTTCCGCGCCTCCTACAAGAACGGCAATGCCAAGGGTTGGACAGCCAGCGAAAACCCGACATATGTCAATACCAAATGTAATCAGGCCGAAGGAATGCTCGGCGTCGATTATGTCATATTGCCAAGCAAACTGGTTCGTCCGTTTGTCGGTGCAGGAATCGGTGGCGGAGTATTGTTCGAGAAAATGGAAAACACGAGCTACAGCGATGCTTACGGCATAGTAGGACCACACTTTAGCGTTTCGATATGGCGCTTCCGTCTTTCGGTGGACCTGTGTTATGCCTTCGATGCCGAATATGGATTCGAGTCGGACATGTCGTCCAAGACATTTACCCTAGGCTTTCTGTTCTGACAGTCTCTAGTGCAAAGCGCATTATTACACACAATTGTGCCGTGGAAACTCATCTCAGGCCGATAATTCCGCCTACGATGCCTTCCACGGCACAGTGATATCAATTGTTTTTAGATTTGCAAAGGAGTTTACTTCATCATCTTCTCCTTAGCCTGCAAAACCGGCTCGGCCTCCTCGGCAGTCATGATGGTTTCTGTATATTGGAACATTTTCCTGTCATCCCAGCCGCAGTCGTTTCTGAGTTTCTCTTCAATTGTTTTCGCATAGGCGTTGAATTCATCTTTAGCCGCCTTGTCCGCATAGATGCGCACGTTCATGTGTGCACGCAAGTCTTTCATCAGGGTCGCCTCTTCATCATTAAGAGTTCCTGATGCAAGGTCTTTCTGGAGCTTATAGTCATAAAGTTCCAGTTTCTTTTCCGGAGTGAGATCTGATACAATGTTATGTTGTGTCAGTACATCCATAGTCACAAGTTCCGCCCTGGTAAGGGTGTCATTGATGACTATGTCTTTATCTGCCGAACTTCCCACAGTTCTGTTGGCGCAACTGACAGCCAGAATTCCGGCCACCACCGCAAAGAAAGATTGTAGCGGTTTCATAATATGAAGATGTAATTGATTATAGACAAACGCCCATACAAAAACGTTTTTACATAATGCTAAATTTACATAACAATTTTTTTTGACATAAAAATGAATTCATGTCATTGTCGATTAAGTAATCCTTAAAAAATAACTGTATGTTACAAATATATAAAAATTTGAAAACATAAAGTCCATCTCGGCAAAAAGTCTCAGATATGCCAACGTGTTTCTAGTCAATGCGCCCCCGGCTTGAGATGATTCTCGATCTGCCCCTCCTTTGCGAGGATAGGACCAAGTTTAATGCCGGTGAACAAATCATTGGCGTTGGTGTTAGTATTTGTCTTGCGGACGAATTCGTCGAACGCATTGAAATACAGACCCAAATCCAGATAGTGGATAAATGCTTCCTTGAGACGGTGGTTATCCAATAATGCTAACCTTACCTCCTCCTCGCTGACATCTACAATCAGATCTTTGACTTATTCTTTCTCGGACTCCATCAGGATAATTCAATATTAATTCATATTTGGTTCATTTTCAATGGGATTCACAAAATCCTGCTCCTGACTGCCTTTAGCGCAGAAACTTTTGGAAAGTTATTTTTCGGCCGAATCGCGCAACCGAGGGTCATCTTAACCTTTCCGCAATATATCTTTTCAAGAGGAATGTCAAGAAGTAAGGGAATGTATAGAACATACCATTGAAGCCGATATTCTTATAACATAGTTTAATGCCATATTTCACATCGGGATATTTATCATCTTTTAACAGATTATTCAATGATATTGTCGCGTTATCCTTAGCCTTGACCTCCACAGGGATAAGAGAATCTGCATCTCTTACAAAGAAGTCCATCTCGATGGCTGGTCTGTCGCTGCTGTAGTAGTAGAGGGCGTACCCTTGCTTTACCAGCATATCTCCTACAATGTTTTCATATATGGCACCCTTATATGTGCCAAGGTTTTTATTGGCCCTCAAATCCTCCTGCGATTCCTCATCGAGTGATGCTATCAAAAGTCCAGTGTCCCTATAATAAATCTTGTAGAGTTTAGGGTCATAATTCCCTTTAAGGGGAAGTTCCGGCCTGTTTAGACAATAGCAGACATTTATAATACCAGCATCAGCAAGCCATTCCACGCAACCTATATAATCCCTGTTTCTTGCATTCTTTGCAATTTTGGTAATTTGAAAACGTTTGTTTTCCTTGGACAGAAATGTGGAGATATGATTATAGACAGCCTTAACTTTCGCCTTGTCCAATCCCACTACATATTTAGTAATATCCTCTTCATAATCCTTCAGCAACTGCTTCTGAATGGTATATGTCCCGCTGAAGTTCTTGTTCCGGATATATGTATTTACAACTTCAGGCATACCTCCGATAGTAGCATAGTCCCGGAAGAGTTCAAAAAGGACATCCATCTGCAATTCAGAGAGTGGCTTACATTCAAGCATATGTCGATAGAGATCCTCAACAAAATCGTCCGAATAGCCCTTAGCCCAAAGAAACTCTTCGAAATCCATAGAATGCATTTCATAGTCTTCTTTGTAGCCTACACTGTTGGACTCTATTTCCCGGTAATTGATTCCCATTAGCGAGCCGGAGCAGATAACATCAAAGCGTCCATCTAATTTAAAGAATTTCAATGAAGTAGCACAATTAGGGCAGGCTTGGAGTTCATCAAAAAAGAAAAGCGTATCACCTGGAATAAACTCAAGTTCAGGATTCAGAAACGATATGTTCTTAAGTATGGTATCCACTTCAAAACCATCCTCAAAGATATTATTGAATTTAGGTTGTTCAACAAAATTGATTTGGATGACATTCTTATAGTTATGATATGCAAACCATTCGATAGATCGTGTCTTTCCAATCTGACGTGCACCCTTGACAATCAGAGGTTTCCTTTCAGGATTGTTTTTCCAAGTCTTCAAATAGTCATCGACCTTTCTCTTAAGCAGATTATCCATATCTAAAATCTTTATCTTCAATCACAAAGATAATGATTTTCACATAATCCGCACTAAAAACCCACATAAATTTCACATTTTCTGTGATATTTTACGGGCGATTTTCACACTTTACGGTTTTACGCGGTTGAATTTGTACCGCGTGAGAAGTAGATACTACCGATTTTCAATAAAAAATGCGCTCAAGATGCTCCGGCATTATGGATTTCGAAAAAAATACTTATCTTTCGGGGACAAAGATAATACTATGACTAAAGTTATAAGCGGAAAGGAACTTTCCATCAAACTGAAAGCGGAGATGGCTGCACAGGTCAGCACATTCCCTGAAAAATATGGCCGCGTGCCTCATCTGGTAGTGATTCTGGTAGGAGAAGATCCGGCAAGCCAGTCATACGTGAAAGGCAAGGCAAAGGCCTCCGAAGTGGTCGGAATACACAATACCACTATTCTGAAGCCGGCTGACATCTCAGAGAAAGAACTGCTTGATCTGATAGCTGAACTCAATGCTGATGATACTGTCGATGGTATTCTGGTCCAGCTCCCGTTGCCTGACCATATCAATGAAGACAAGGTGATCGCATCCATTTCCAAAGATAAGGATGTCGATGGATTCCATCCTCTCAATGTTGCCGCATTGTGGCAGAAACAACCTTGCACAGTACCATGTACTCCTATGGGCATCATCAGGATGCTCGAGGAAGCAGGCGTGGAAATCAAGGGCAAGCGTGCTGTCGTAATAGGAAGAAGCCAGATTGTAGGTCTTCCTGTAGCCAAGCTCCTTCTCGACAGAAATGCTACTGTCACCATCTGTCACAGCCGTACCGCAGACCTTCCTGCAGTGACACGTGAGGCTGAGATTCTGGTCGTTGCCATCGGCCGCAGCAAGTTCGTCACCAAGGATATGGTTACACCGGGCACAGTTGTCATTGACGTAGGTGTGAACCGCGATCCTGAAACAGGAAAACTCTGTGGAGACGTGGATTACGAGGCTGTCGCTCCGTTGGCATCAGTGATTACTCCTGTGCCTGGCGGTGTGGGTCCGATGACCATCACATGCCTGATGGAGAACACTATCGAACTTTTCCTCCGAAAGATGAACAAATAGAGTTTCAGGGGCGCTTGCAGGTAGTCGGCTGATTATCAGTCATTGCCGTCGCGCTTGTTGAAATCTCTGCGGATTGTTGATAACTTTTCCGCAGAAATTCCTTTGATAAGGAGTGGCGATTTTATAATTTTGCAAACCATTTTCGGGAGTCCGAGGGTGGTTTGCAATTTTTAATATTTATAAATATGGATGTCTATAAGACTAACGGCTCCTACGAAGAGTACGATAGGGAAAAGCTGATGAGAGGTATTCACGAGGCCTACAAGTCTGCAGGTGAAGTGTGCCCGGAGGCTGTGGTGGTGTCAATTGTCGATAATCTGTACATATATGACAAGATTGCCAGCAAGGAAATTCGCCGACAGGTCGAGGAGTCATTGATGTCCATAAACAAGAAGGTCGCCGTCGCCTACATTGAAAAATTCGATGCCGGCATGGACCTCCGCAAGAAGCGCGATTTCATCCGCGACTACATCAAGGCTTCGAATGCCGCGACCGGTTCTAAGTTTGATGCCAATGCCAATGTCACCCGTAAGAATATCGTGACCCTCGGGCAGGAACTCTACAAGGAGAACAATATCAAGCAGAACCGCTATATAATGAAGGACAAGATCAAGGCGATGTATAGCAAGCGTCTCGCTGACCAGTATATCGAAGACCTTGAAAGTCACGTTCTTTACAAGCATGACGAGAGCGGCACACCGGGTTATCCGTATTGCGTCGCCATTACCATGTACCCATTCCTTGAAAGCGGACTGAAGGAACTCGGCGGCGTGTCCGTGGCACCTACCGACCTCAAGTCATTCTGCGGTGAGTTCATAAATCTTGTCTATTCTATTTCGTCCCAGTTCATGGGTGCCGTGGCTACTCCTGAATTCCTGATGTACTTCGACTATTTCATCAGAAAGGACTACGGGGACAATTATCTCGAGCGTCTCGGTGAGGTGGTGGAGAACAATGTCAAGCAGCGCACCCTCGTGAAAGTTATTGACAATTATTTCCAGCAGGTTGTCCACTCCATGAACATGCCGGCCGGAAACCGCGGATACCAGACGGTCTTCTGGAACATAGGATATTTCGACAAACCGTATTTCCAGGGTGTGTTCGGAGATTTCCGTTTCCCTGACGGCACGGCTCCGAAGTGGGAGACATTGTCTTGGCTCCAGAAGCATTTCATGAACTGGTTCAACGAGGAGAGGAATGACTATATCCTTACTTTCCCAGTCGAGACCATGGCTCTCCTTACCGACGGCGGAGACGATTATGCGGATAAGGAATATGCTGATTTCACTGCCGAGATGTGGGCTAAGGGGCATAGCTTCTTCTGCTACATTTCCAACAGTCCGGACAGCCTCTCAAGCTGCTGTCGTCTGCGTAACTCATTGAAAGACTTGGATAACACAGACGAGGAGCACAATCATACCACCCATCAGTATTCTATGGGAACCGCATCCGTGGCTACCGGTTCGAAGTCAGTCATGACCATAAACCTGAACAGGCTTATCCAGATTGCTGCGAGGAAGTTCTTCAAGCAGACTCAGGGCATTGACATTCCTGAAGGACAGCCGCTTCCTTCGGATTTGAAATACGACAGGGGTGAGTTGTACAAGGTCATCGACGCGGAAATCAGCGAGATGACCGGTCGTGTCCACAAATACCAGACAGCTTTCAATGCTATCATTCTCGATTTCCTGAAGGCTGATATGCTCGATGTCTATAAGGCAGGTTTCATCGACATGCGCAAGCAGTATCTTACTGTCGGCGTCAATGGCCTTACAGATGCTGCCGAGTTCCTCGGTCTGGAGATTTCTCCGAATGAGGGATATCGTGAGTTTGTCAATACCATTCTCGAGACTATCAATATTTCCAACAGGAAAGACAAGACCCGTGAGACTATGTTCAATACTGAGTTCGTCCCGGGCGAGAACCTGTCAGGCAAGAACTATAAATGGGACAAGAAGGACGGTTTTTTCGTTTCTCCAAAGCACAATATGTATAGTTCATACTTCTATAATCCTGAGGATGAGGGACTTTCCATGATTGACAAGTTCAAGCTCCATGGTGAGGATTATGTGAAGTATCTCGATGGTGGCTCGGCTCTCCACATGAACATTGCCGAGCATCTGAGCAAGGACCAGTACAGGCAGCTGCTCAATGTTGCGGCTCATTACGGTACGAATTATTTCACATTCAACTGCCGCAATACCGTCTGCAATGACTGCGGATATATCAGCAAGGATACATTGACAGTGTGCCCTAAGTGCGGAAGCAAGAATTTGGATTACCTCACCCGCGTCATCGGCTATCTGAAGAGGATTTCTTCTTTCAGCGAGATGCGTCAGGAGGAGGCGGAGCACAGATATTACGCTGAGGATTGTCAATGATAAAGTACGTGCCGGAAATGACCAGTGTCGTGATGGAGGAAATTCCTGACAAGGTGACACTGGCTGTGGATATCTCGAATTGTACCGGACTGTGTGAGGGCTGCCATTCTCCGTTTCTTCGCACCGATATCGGACTGGAGCTGACGCCGGAAAGGGTTGAGTCAATGCTGGCAGACAATTTCGGTGTGAATTGTTTCCTTTTCCTCGGTGAAGGCAATGACCATCAGGCTCTTATGTCATTGGCTTCTTATATCCATTCAGCCCATCCGTCATTGGCATTGGCTATTTATTCGGGAAGGGAAAAAGTCGAAGATGAGGTGTTTCAGGCTTTTGACTATGTCAAGGTAGGGCCTTATCGCCCTTCTTGCGGACCTCTGAACAATCCATCCACGAATCAGCGTCTGTATCACGTGATGCGCAAACCTGCCTGCCTGCCTGCTTCCGGTGACTCCGGCTATGTCCTGGAGGACATCACCTCAAGGTTCTGGCACAAAGGCATTGACCCTCTCCTTACTTCAAAATAGCCTTGATGGCTTTTGCCAGTCTTCCGTCAGGGTCGGAGAAGTGGTTTCCGGGGTTTATCTCGAAGTCGTGCGCGATTCCGGTCTTGTCGAGGAATGACAGTACTTGGTCGGTGCATTCTCCTACGCGACTCATGACGGGATGTTTCGTGTTGCTTTCGTTGTCGCCCAATGACAGGTATATGTAGTCGGGTTTGCTTTTCATTGTATTGGTGTTCATGAAGTCAATGAAACCGGGGTACCAGAATGAGGCTGACCCGCATCCGACTCTGTGGAATATGTCTGTCTTCCATTGGCTCCAGAATGCGAACAGCCCTGCCAATGAATATCCTGCAATGGCATTGACAGAACTCGGGTGTGGCAGGCTTCTCTCCACTTCCGGCATTATCTCGTCCAGAAGTTTTTCGAGGTGTGCTTCGGCATTGCCGTTGAACATCGGCAGTCCCTTTCTGACGCCCGGTGCTGGCCATGGTGTCAGTTCGCCTTCGAAGTCGAAGTCGTGTATGGATACGAGGTTGAATTCGGGGCATCCCATTTCTCTGCATCTGTTCCATACGTTGTGCCCGTCTCCGGCTACCGAGTGGATATAAACTGTCGGGAGGCTTCTGTCAGCCGCGCCTTTCCATATTGTCGTTTTCATGTTTTCTTGTGTTGGGGAATTGTGTCAGGTTTTTCGCCGCAAATTTCGAGCCTGCAATGGGGCTGAACACTTGCAGGTATCATTGACCTTGGCGCGAAGAAAGGTGAACCTACAGGGCCCACATGTAAGTTCCATCCCAGTAGTCCTTGAATTCTATGGTCTTGACGGTCTTCTTCGAGGTGAACACATGTTTTCTTACAGGTGTGTACCATTCGGCTTTCACATATACTGTCTTGCCGGTATATCTGTCCGCGATAGGGAGGAATTCCCACATGCCGCCGATGCGCGGACCTGTAACCCACACTCTTTCACCCGGTGCGTAAGTCTGGAATGTCGAATAGCCTTCGGACGGGCCTGTGTAAACGCAACCTTTAAAGTCGCGTCCGGCTCCTTCTCCCCATGCTCTCACCTGATACCAGCCGAGCTGATGTGCATGTGTGCATTTTTCTGCCACGTCGATAGCTTGTTCGATGGAGCAGATTTCCTTAGGGCAGATGGTCGTGGACGTCTTGCCTTTGATCAGACCGAGTGCCTCCATGAAACTCATGGCCTCCTCTGCGGCAGGGTTGATATCTTTCTTGTCAATGTATTTGTCCAGTCCATTATCGAATTCCGTATAGGCATAGACACCTTGGTCCTCGATGTAACGCAATGCCTTGTAGAGGATTGCAGCCACATCCTGACGGGTAGCCTTGTCGCTGTCCGAAGCTGATGCCGAAGGAATTTCGTTGATTCCAAGAGCAGCGCATTTCGCCACGAACTTGTCGCCTGACTGTTTCTTGCCGAGTTTGATTTCACGGTCGAGAAGTTCCTCTACCAGACGTACCGCGAGAGATCTTACCTGAAGCAATGTCGCCTGTACGGTGTAGTCTTTTCCGAGTACTTCGTCATCCAAAAGATCGTCGCACAAAGCGAAGTTTACCGAACTCTGGAAAGCAGTGCTCATCTTGGCGTCTGACTTGTATGGAAGGATGAACGTTCCCGGTTGCGTTGTAGTGGTAAGTCTTGCCTCGGTTTCGAAACCTTCTGCCTGTTCGGCCATGTCCTTCCTGAAGTCTTCATAGTTCATTTCAGTTCCGGTCGCTTTCCATGCGACTTTTGTAAAGTGCTTCTGTTCATATCCTTCTGACATGCCGCACCAGATGCAGCTGTACCACCATACGTGCTGTCCGGCGGAGTTTTTGCCTATATATGCCTGGTCATTGGCCAGAGGCTGTTCGAATATGTGCAGCGGGTAATCGAAGTCGGTATATTTTATCTCGAAGGTATGAGCAGGGTTATGCTCGCATTTTCCGCAGTATTTGCATGAATAATAATACGACGTGAAATTCTTGCATGAATAATCCTTGTAAATGTTGTCAGGGGAAGCTACTTTTTCCGTGAAGACATGATGCGTGCAGAAAGGTCTCGCTGCATCGGCTCCGGCTTTCTGGGCGGAAAAGACGTCACCCTGATATGTCTTTATCGTGAACAATATCGGGTATGACCAAGTTATCCCGGTAACCATTTTCATTACATTGTCGGCTTCTGATTCCGGAATGAATATCGTCGCCCTTTTATTCTGGCACAAGTAGCTGTGATACGGATGGTAAATCTGTGTTGAATGATCCCTGTCACCTTGATAGGCACTACAGATGGTTCTGATGAATTCCGTAGCGTCCACTTTCTGGCTCAGCCATACTTCGCGGATATTGTAAGTTCCTTGTATGGAGTTGTTTACATCACCTGCTGCGCAACTTTGGATGAAGTCACTATCAGTATCTACTATTATCCTGGTCACGCGCATGGTATTCTGTCCCGTGAATTCTCCCGGGTCGTTGGCATAGAATCGCGGATCATACGAATCGTTGATGACGATCAGTGGCCAAGGATTGATATCAGGGCTGAGAGCATTGGCCTCATCTATGGAGTAGGCCTTGCGGGACCTGCGGTAAGAGTCTTTATTCAGTTCATAATCTGATTTCATGTTCAGCGCGGCTTCTCTGTCAGATCCGGCTCCGCCTTTTCCTACGAAAACCCTCGTCTCTATATCTATGAAATATGGGGCACTTGGCTTCACTTTCGCCTCTTTTCCATTTACGGTAATCTTGATTCTGCTCCCGTCGATGCCATAGTCATTGTTCTTGAAATAATAGTCGGTCTGGTATTTCCCACTCGGGTTTACCATCACTTTGAATAAGGCTTTGTAGTCGAATCCGTCCCTGAACAGCATCTCTCCGCTGTCTTTCTCCACGAAATCGCCTATATAGTCCGCTTCCATAATCTGGATATCTCCGGTAGGGGCAAGGTCTCCATACTCGGTAGTCGCCGAAGTCGGCTGCACCTCACGCGCGTCCCAAAGGTCCGTTCCGGGTTTCGGGACCGGAATGATAAGGTCAATGCTTTTGATTTTTGGTTTGTCCTGGGCTGATGCCGTCAGTGGCAGCAAGATGGCCGCCACTGACAACATTGTTATAATCACATATTTAGCTGCTTCTTTCGTGGTCATAGGGTGTCGTTTTTATTCGGTATCTACAAATTCAAGTCCTGCAGGATATACATACTGGTTGTTCTCCCATTTGACCTGCATGTAAGGGCAGGTCATCATGTCCGGGTAAATTTCCATAAGGAAGTCATCCTTCAGTTTGGAATTCAATTTCAAGTTCTTGAGGCTCTTGCAATTGTCGAATGTGAATTCTCCGATTTCCAAAACGTGGGAAAGGTCGAGAGAAACCACACCGCTGTCGGAAAATACGTGACTGCCGACTTTGGTTACACTGGCAGGAATGTTTATGGTAGTGAGTTTCGTGCAGTTCTCGAATGTTCCGTCTTTGATTTCTGTAAGGTTCTCAGGCAGAGTCACGCTCGTGAGATTTGTACAGCCGCTGAACATCTCATAACTTGTAAGTCCTACATAACGAGGAAGTTTGATGCTCTGGAGGCTGGTGCAGTTCTGGAAACATCCATGGAGTTCATCTATCTTGTAGCTCTCGAAAACGACTTTCTTCAGATTCTTGCAACCATAAAAGGCTGAACCCTGAATGATTTTCACCGATGCCGGAATCACAATCTCGCTGATGTCGGTCTCCCTGAGTGCGGCGTTAGATATTTCTGTCAATGTTGACGGCAGTTTGATGGATTTTATAGGTTTACCCCAGAAAATATCACCGCGCATTTCCGTGACAGGGATTCTCTTGTCTTTGTAATTGATATAGTCGGGCATGACGATGTCCTTGCCTGCTACAGCGGTGTTCACGGCCTCGGAAGCGAAGGCAAAACCCTTGCTTGCGTGGACTATGTAGATGATGCCGTCGATGTCAACGGTTGCTCCGGAAGCGTTCTCGCTTACTATGGTACCGCTCTGGCTTGATCCTGAAGTGGTGATGCTTTGTTTTACAGGTTTCGGATCCCATTTGGTCATAGTTACCTTGGTAGCGTTCTCATATCCGCCATGTTTCTGGAAATACTCCTTCGTCTCGTCATTGATGAGTCCTTTGACAGTGAAGAATGGAGATATTGAGCTCTTTATGAGAGTCTTATACTTATCACCCTCGAGAATGGACGCGATCTTGTCGTGCAGTCCGTTTATGACCCATTGAGGAGATTCGCTGCCGTACTCGCTTCTGACTTCTGCCATCAATTCTACAAGTTTGTTTAACTCGTTGGCTCGTGCATAGAGTTCACCTTCTACATTTTCATATCGTGCATGTGCCGGAGTAAGAGTCTTGAAATATCCGTTCTTGAAGCAATCATCCAGCAGGAGGTACTCATCTACCAGACTCTTATTGTTCAAGTTGAAGATGTTCGGCTGTTTTTCGGACCAGTTTACCTGGGCATCAGGGCTCTGGGGCGGCATGCTTGGCTTTACCGCAAGTGTTCCGTATGCTGCCTCCACAGGATATCCGAGCGGAGCGAAAAGTGCCGTGTGCTCATTTGGGAGTTTTACTGTAGGTGCTTCATCTTCCATTTCAGGAGCATTTCCCATCGTTGCATCGTACTGCTTCTGAAGTGCCTTGTCCCTGTCGGAAGTCTTGCTTGCGGCGGGCTTCTGTGTAGTCGGCTTGCTGCCGGTTGTCTGGTTCTTGACAGACTGGGTCGTCTTTACGATTTGTTTGCCGATTTTGTCTCCGAGGCTTTTGAGACCGTCTTTAAATGACTGGGCATCTGTACTTGGCATACTCACGAGGAATGCCGTGCATAGGATAAGAATGTTTGGGGTTTTCATGTGTGTTGTTTGCGTTTTTTATGCGATTTTATTCGCATCACCAAATCTACGAAAAAAATCGGAACTGCTCTACTATAACGATGAAAATCTGATGTTTGCCAGTCTGGCATCGAACATAAGGCAAACGGCATTCAGGCTGCGGGTGGATTTACTTGACAGACTGAGAGTTAAGACAAAGAAAGAAAACAGAAGCCGATAACCTCACCAAGGTTGATATGTCAAATTACGAATCGTTCTTAAAATCACTTGAATGAAAGAGATTCTGAAAACAGTATGGGCTCTTTTTTTTATTCCACGAGCCATTATAATTCAATATTTTGCCTATATTTGCGGCCGTATCAAGAAAGAATGCAATGGCTGATGTGCAGAAGAAAGAGATAGTCCGTTACCGAGATGGGGATCGAGTGGCCTTTGAGGCGCTTTACCAGAGGTATTGGCGTAAAGTGCTTTCTTTCACGCGACTGTACATCAAGGACTCTTATGAACAAGAAGAAGTCGTGCAGCAGGTGTTCATCAGACTATGGGAGAACCGGACAAAGGTCGATGCTAGCAAAGACTTTGACGGATTCCTTTTCATTGTCACACGCAATCTCATATTCAACCGTGCGCGGCATTCCTTTACTGCCGAATCGCTTGCTGACTTCATCGACGGAGCCGGCCCGGAGTTTTATCATGACATAGAGGGAGGTATTGATGCCGGATTTCTTCGTGAGGCCGTTGATCGACTTGTCACGGAATTGCCGCCGAGGCAGAGAGAGGCCTTTGTTCTAAGCCGGCGTGACGGAATGTCCATAAGGGAGATTGCCGGAGTTATGGGAATAACAGAGAAGGGCGTGCAACGCAATATAAACCTCGCCCTAAAGTTTCTTAAGACTAACCTGCCTCTCTTCCTCATATTCATAAATCTTTAATTTTTTTTTCTTGAAAACTGCTGTTCCGATGTGGTGCAGCACTTTCTTTTTGTGTATTTATGTCTGGTTGGAACATTTGTATCAACTCCTTGATAGACATAATATGGATTTCGACGAATATACAAGAAAGCAATGGAACTACGCTACTGTGGAAAACTCTACTGACGAGGCTATCGGCAAGCGGGTGTGGAAGAATATTGACAGGCGTCTATTCCGTTACCGGACAATATGGAAATGGCTTGCCGGTGCTATGGCGACGGCAGCCTGTCTCACTGCCTTTGGAATGTTCCTCTGGTCGGACAGAGATGCCGCGCAGAAAGAACTTGTCCCACAGCAGATTGTCTACTTGGCTGAGGCGAACGACTGTCTGGAGCTTCCTGACGGCTCACGTGTCTGGCTTGATGCCGGCAGTTCGGTCACCTATCCGGAGGATATGACGAATTCTCGCGTTGTCTCACTCTCCGGAAATGCTGTATTTGATGTGACTAAGAAGGAAAGTGGACAGAACTTCATTGTCAAGTTGTACGATTCTTACATCGAAGTGAAGGGCACCTCATTCTCCGTGAACTGGAGTGGGGACGACATCGTTTATGTTACGCTTTATTCTGGTGCCGTTGATTTCGTCGCGGAGACAACCGGGCAGAAAGTCTCTCTCACTCCGTCAAACCGTCTTGCCTTCAGTCCGGCGGCTTCTACAATCAGCATGGCACCGTTTTTCAATGGGATTTCATGGAAAGACGGAAACTATATCATAGAGAACGCATCGCTTGGAGACATTGTTGAATTTATCCGCTGGAACTGGTCAATTAATGTCACAACGGGACCATCAATCGGGAACGGGCAGCGGGTGAACGGCAAAATAATGCACTCAGAGACACCGGGAAGTGTGCTGGACAAACTCTGTTTCATGCTCGATCTTGATTATGACAAGAGCGGGGATAACTACCTGATTCATAAATAATCCAATATATTATTACTGATAACCTCAAAATTATGACAGTAAAATCAAACCACATCCGCGTCCTCAGGGCGCTGGCTGTTGCCATTCTATCGTTTGCCTCGTGCCTTGTGACAGCGGCACAGGTAAGTCTGCGAGGACAAATGACGGTGGAACAGGCAATCTTACAGATTCAGAAGGAGACTGACTATTCTTTCTTTTACAATTCTACTGACCTTATAGGAATTGGAAGCCGGAATATTAATGTCTCCGGAGCGATAGAGACGGTTCTTGAAAGTCTCTTTACTGGAACAGCAATCACATGGCGTGTCCAGGACAAGGAAATCGTGCTCAAGAAAAATTTCGGCGAGCAGAAGAAAGACGATGACAAACGCTCAGTGAAGGGAATTGTTATTGATGAAGTGGACAGGACGCCGCTCATCGGGGCAACGGTTCTTGTCAAGGGCTCCGATAATGTCGCAATCACGGACATTGACGGAAAGTTCACTATTGACGGCTGTGACAACCTCACGGTCCTTGACGTTTCGTATGTCGGTTATCACCCACGCGAATTCCGTGTCGGAAACCTCGGAGAGCTTGAGATTACTCTTACTTCAGCCAATGAACTTGAAGGAGTCATAGTCGTTGGCGCCGGAACGCAGAAGAAGGTCTCCGTGACAGGTTCAATCGTCGCTATAAAGGGTGATGCTCTCAAGGCACCGTCCTCCTCCTTGACCAACAACCTCGCGGGGAAACTCTCAGGAGTTATAGCCGTCACCAATAGTGGTGAACCTGGTTCTTCCTCGCAGTTCTACATACGTGGCATAAGCACATTCGGAGGTCGCTCCACGCCACTAATCCTTCTCGACGGCGTGGAAATCTCGGCCGCAGACCTCGACAACCTGCCGGCCGAGTCGATTGAGAACTTCTCCATTCTCAAGGATGCTTCGGCCACGGCGATTTACGGCGCGAGGGGAGCGAATGGAGTCATGATAATCACGACAAAGTCTGGAAAGGAAAACACAAAGGCGAAGGTTAACGCTTCCGTCGAGCAATCTTTCCTCCAACCTGTGGGAGTGGTAGAATATGCCGATGGACCGACTTACATGAAAACCTACAATGAGGCGCTCTTGAGCCGAAATCCGTCGGCTACGCCTCGTTACAGCGAGGCGCAGATTGCCAACACCGCAAGCGGAATAAACCCGTATGTCTATCCGAATGTCGACTGGTATGACCTGATGTTCAAGAAGTTCACGATGAGCCAGAGGGCGAATGTCAACATTTCGGGCGGCGGTTCAGCGCTGACATATTACATGAGCCTTCAGATGAACCATGACGGTGGACTACTCAACACGCCGAAGGCATATTCCTATGACAACAACTACAACCGATGGGCATACACATTCCAGAACAATATCGGCTACAAGATTACGCAATATACGAAGATTGACCTGAGGATGAACGCGCAGATTTCAAACATGAAGTCTCCGAACGTCAACTCCAGTGACATTTTCTACCAGATTTTCAAGAATACCCCAGTGTCTTTCCCCGCGACTTTCCCTGCCGAGGAGGGAGACAAGCATATCCGTTTCGGCTCAGCGATAATGTCTGCGGGACGCTACTACACGAACCCGTATGCGCATATGCTCAATACCTATAGGGAAAATAGGACCAACAAGCTGAACATTTCCCTTAACCTCGACCAGAAGTTCGACTTCATCACCGAGGGACTCTCGCTCACGGCTCTCGTGAACTTCAACAACTACTCGCAGAACTATTTCACCCGGAGCCTCACCCCGTACTTCTATGCCGTCGATATGGCTAGCGTCTCGGAGGAGTTTCCTGAACAGTATAGTACGACAAAGCTTCAGGAGGGAACGGAGTACATCTCGCAATCGGACGTGACTCGCTATAGTGATAATGTATTCTACCTTGATGCGAGGCTCAACTATGCGCGCTCGTTCGGAAAACACAATGTGACGGCCATGGCGATGTACATGATGCGTCAGTACATCAACTCCGTGCTTCCGCAGCGCAATCAGGGATTTTCCGGCCGTGCGACCTACGACTATGACAATCGTTACCTCGCCGAGTTTAACTTCGGCTACAATGGTACGGAGCGTCTGGAGGCGGGTAAGCGCTATGAATTCTTTCCGGCGATGTCGCTCGGATGGGTGGCGAGCAACGAGAAATTCTGGACTCCTATAATCGATGTCGTGAACTATTTCAAGCTGAGGTCGTCATATGGACTTGTCGGAAGCGACGAGACCGGGCTCTACGCCGGCGCGCCTCATTATCTCTATCTCAGTAATGTCAACATGTATGGTGGAGGAAACTTCGAGTCGGGTGTCACCGGAGGCTTCAGTCAGCAGGGCCCTATGGTGAACTCGTATCCGGTTTCCAATGCCAGCTGGGAGAGGGCGACCGAGTTTGACATCGGCGTGGACCTTCAGCTTTTCAAACAGTTCAACTTCACATTCGACTGGTTCAGTAGCAAGCGCGACCGTATTCTTATGAAGAGGGCATCGTTCCCGTCGGTGCTCGGCTATCAGAACGCGATTCCTTGGGCGAACGTCGGAAAGGTCGACAATATGGGCTTCGAGTTCAGCGCAAATTGGACCAAACAGATAAACAAGGACTGGTTTATAGACGCGAGGGTTAATTGGACATATTCGAAAAACAAGTATGTCTATGTAGACGAACCGGACTATCCTTACGTTTGGCAGACACAGACTGGAAAGCCGCTTGACGCGATGAGGGGATATATCGCTGACGGGCTCTTCGAAAGCCAGGCGGAGATTGACGCGAGCCCGGACCAGAGCATCTTCGGCAGCACCATCATGCCTGGTGACATCCGCTACCGGGACATCAATGGTGATAACAAGATTACTGCCGAGGATCAGGTCATGCTCTCGCCTTACGGAAATATGCCGAGAATCCAGTATGGCTTCGGAATCAGCATGCAGTGGAAGGATCTCGACGTGAGTGTATTCTTCAACGGCTCCGCGAAGAGAAACATAATGCTCACAGGGATGTATCCTTTCTGCGCGAACGATTCCAATGACAACAACCTGATGAAGTGGATTGCGGACAGTCACTGGAGCGAGGGCGCTGACAACTCAAATGTCCTCTATCCTCGTCTCGGAACGCTTTCTACTCAAATTTCCAACAATAACCAGCCGAGCAGTTGGTGGATGAGGAATGGTAGTTTCCTCCGCTTCAAGACTCTGGAGATAGGCTACAGGCTAAAGTGGTTTAGACTTTATTTCAGTGCAGATAATCTTGCCGTGTGGTCGAAGTTCAAGTATTGGGATCCGGAGCTCAGCTTCAATTCCTACCCGCTCCAGCGGACATTTAACATCGGCCTGCAGTTCAATTTGTAAAATCATAGTCATGAAAATCAATATAAGAAGAATATTGTCCGCGTTTGCGGTAATTGCCGTGGCTTCCTGCCGTTACCTTGATGTCGTTCCTCCGGAGCAGCCGGATCTCGATGACATGATGGTCGATGAAGCGACCACGACAAAGATGCTCTATTCCTGCTACTCCTATGCGCAGAATAATGCGAGCATGCAGCTTTCGTCAAACCTCGATATGCGTGCCGATGAATACGTAACCCCTCAGGAATGGGAAAACTACGGTTCAAGGGTACAGTGGGGTGCCATAACTCCGTCTTCCATAAACTGGGACAACGGATATGTTTGGAAAATATGGTATGACGGAATCGGCTACTGCAACCTTTTCCTCAAACTGATTGACGAACACAATCCACAGCTCAATCCGAACATGCGCGAGCAGTTCATCTGTGAGGTCAAGTTCCTCAAGGCCTACTACCATCTGCGACTTCTTTCGCTCTTCGGGCCGATTCCGATTGTTGACAAGTTCATCGATTCGAATGCGCCTAAGTCAGAATTTCCGGGACGTTCTCATTTTGACTACTGCGTGAAGTATATTTGTGACCTGTTTGACGAGGCTGCGGAAGGGCTGCCTATAAGTTATACAAACTCATCGTTTTACGGTCGCGCCACATCTGTCGCGTGTAAGGCTATGAAGGCGAGGGCGCTCGTACTTGCGGCATCTCCTCTGTGGAACGGAAGTTTTCCGGATAGGGCATGGAAGAATATCGCGTATGAGACTCCGGGCTACGGAAAGGAACTCGTGAGTCATGAGTTTGATAGGAAGAAATGGGAAAAGGCACGCGACGCCATGGCGGAGGCAGTCAAGGCTGCGGAGGCCGCTGGAGCGGAGTTGTTCTCGCTTGAGGATTCCGAGACTCTGCGCGAGAACCAGAAAATCGGTCTTCCTGTGATTCCGGGGCTTGGTTCGGACGCTGAGGCGGAGGCTTTTCGGAAGCAGGTAGTACTCATGAGATATGTGATGTGCTCCTCTCCGAATGATGGTAACAAAGAGACTGTCTGGGGATTTGTAGTGCAGGGCGGCTCCGATGACAACAGTACCTTTATGTCCTCTCTTCCTCATTGGGTGCTCAGAAACGATACTGGTGCTAATGTAGGTGGCTGGTGCGGACTCTCGCCGACACTCTACACCGTGGAGCATTTCTTCACTCAGAACGGCTTCCTTCCCGAAGACGATCCGTCTTTCTGGCCAGAATCGGAGTACCACACCTCCGCTGGGCTCACTAATCCTGACATAACGAAGATCAATGTTCGCCGCGAGCCGCGCTATTATGCCGCAATATCATTTGACGGAGACGAATATTCGACGAAGATTGCGGCGGGAAATCCGCTCTATTGTGAAATGAGGAACAACACGAAGACCGGTTATGACGCTGCCATTTGGGGCACGAGAAACTATGTCGTGACGGGCTGGCTCAACAAGAAGTGGGTTCATCCGAACTTCCAGTATACCGGTACGGGCTGGAGCAACAACTACGCCTCCTGTAAAACTCCTTTCCCGATTATCCGCCTTGCGGAGATGTATCTTTCGCTCGCTGAGTGCGAAGCGCAATGCGGCAACGATGCTGAGGCCATAGTTTATATGAACAAGGTACGCAAACGCGCAGGCATAACCCCGTGGACTGAGGCTCTGCTTGCGGAGAAGGGCAAGACCGCGCTTCAAGCCGTGATGGACGAGCGCTTTGTCGAGTGCTACCTTGAGGGATACCGTTACTACGACCTGCGTCGCTATCTTCAGGGACGCGAGAGGCTTTCCTCCGGCAATTGGAAAGGACTCAATGCAGTCCAGACCTCACCGTCCTTCGCCTCATTCAACGAAGTGGTTGATATAAGCCAGCCGTTCAGCTGGAACGACAGGATGCTCCTGCTGCCGGTCTCAAACAATGAGGTCTATTCCAATCCTAACATGGTCCAGGCTCCTGGATATTGATGAGAGAACATTGAAACGAATAACAGCGATGAAAAGAATATTATTAGTAATCACCACATTATGCGCACTGCTCCTCCTCTCCTGCAATGAGGACTACAAGCTCTTCCCAGACAAGTACAACCGCATCCTTTCGCTCAAGAACAGCGGTGTGAGGGAGCTGCGCAGCGGAAACACCGTCAAGGAATATAAGGACTCGATTCTTGTCCTCAAGGGCGGTGGCAACCCCGACAACGACGCATTCGCGAGGATTGAGGTCATGGAACTCGGAAAGGCGTGTGAGACTTTCGGGTATGAGGGCGGTAGCATTGAGATAATTGCTTCGGAGTCATATTCGATAAGTGGCGGGGACGACATTGTCCTCGAAGGCAGTACGCGCAGCCGCTATATCCCAATAACTTTCTCTCCCGAAAACATTTATCGTCAGGCCCTGAAAGCTAAGGGCAAGACACTTGTGCTTCCGGTGGTTCTCCGCAGTGAAACTGACACTGTGAACACCTCAAGCAGCACGATTCTCTGGAAGTTTGACATCAACGGGCCGAAGGTCGTCTGGCCGGACCTCTCCGACATCAGCGAGGAGATTTCTCTGAGGGAGATAGATTGTGACATAGAGGCCAAGGTCGAGTACAGCGAAAGCAATCTCTCCCCCTTTGTCGGAAAGATTGTTAGGGGAGGGCTTGAGACGCTGGTGGATGAGTACAACAGCAAGAATTCCACTTCCTACAAACTGCTTCCTGAGTCTTCGTGGTCTTTTGACGGTGTTGACGTCGAAGCCAAAAAGGAAATAGTGAAAGGCAGGCTGCATCTGAGCCGTGAAGGTCTGAACTCTGACGAGACCTATCTTCTTCCGCTAAAGTTTGACGCCGCCTCATTCCCGGTCGGAGTTTCAGAGGAGGTCCGCTATCTTGTTGTTACCAATCCGAAGTATGTCTACCGTCCAGTTGACCGCAAGGACTGGAAACTCCTCTATGTCAATTCACAGGAACATTGGTATGGGGCAACGCTTGATTTGCAGTGGTTTGCCACTTATGCCTTTGACGGAAGACCGGAGACCACATGGGGAACGCAATGGAATGGTGACAGCTCCAATCCGTCATGGGATGACTATGAGTATGACCCTGCCGACAAGAACCTGCATTCGATTGTTCCTACTCTGTTCCAGGGATATCGTGAGGTCCCTAATATCATTATGGTGATTGATCTAGGACGCGAATACAATCTCGGCGGCGCAGGAATCCTGCAATCGACCAAACCTCAGGAGCAGAAGGTTAAGAGATGCGAGGTTTATGCGGAGTCGGCCTTCGAATTTAAGACCGTGCGGGAAGGTGGCACTATAGCAAATTATAACACTCTCGATGAAGGAAATGATTGGAAGTTTTTCACTACCATCGATGTGGACCGGCAGGTCAAGGAATATTGGTCGCATGTGCAGACAGCGGTGAAGGGACGCTATGTGAAGATACGTCCGATTGAACTGTTTCCGGGTCTTGATCCGAAGGCCGTGAACATCGCCGAGTTCTATGTCAGCGAGCTTGTGTCCATCGATGGCTATCCGGTAAAATGAAAAAACCGAATAAAGAGCCTTTGATTGAGAAGAATAACACATAATAACATCTAATGTGGAATAATGCGAAAGAAGTAAACATACAATGAAGATTTTAAGAACATTTTTAAGTAAGGTGCTCTTGTGTACAGTGGCACTGCACCTTGCTATTGCCGCTGGAGGAACGGTTCTTCTTGCCGGCTGCACGAGAGAAAATGATGGCTCCGACAATACCAAACCGGGGGACAAGCCTTCCGTAGAGGATGGGCAGGGTGGCTATCTCTTCGCGCACATGACGAACGCGAACTACGGCTCGCTGTTCTACTCGATTTCCCGTGACGGGCTCAGTTGGAAGACGCTGAATGGTGGTAAGGTTATTCTTGAGAGCTATTTTGGCCATCCGGACATCTGCGAGGGACCGGACGTGTTCGGGAAGGCTGACAGAAGGTGGTATATGATAGGAGTGGTGCGTGGATCGTCGAAAGAGTCGTTGGTGCTCTGGCACACGACAGACCTCGTCGTATGGAAGAGTAAAGTTCTCGACGGTGAGAAGTTTGTCGTGGATCATCTCGGCGTATATAATGAGATCCCGTTCGTGGGAGCGCCGAAAATGTTCTATGATGAGGACAGTCACCAGTTCATCATCACTTGGCATGCCGGCGAGTATTACAGGAAAAGGCAGGAGGCTAAGACCAATGAAGAGCTTGCCATGTACGATAGAAAAAATTGGGAGACCATGAAGACCTGCTATATTCTGACCGAGGATTTCGTGAATTTTACGAGGCCGAAACGCCTCTTCGCGGCCCAGGATGGCGGTGACCTTGCCCCGATTTATTTTACCGGTGCTGATTCCGACATCTCACTCATTGATGTGATAATCAGAAAGTTCAACGGTAAGTATTATGCCATTATGAAGGACGAACGCTGGGAGGACAAGGCTCCTAAAACCCACAAGTCCATAAGGATTGCCTCGTCGGACAATCTGCTCGGCCCTTACTCCAACCCCGGGCCTTCCGTAAGTCCGAACTGGCGCGAAGCCCCGATTATAATCCGCACTCCGGAGGGCAAATTTAGGCTCTACTACGAGAATTATGGCGAGCATGTCTATGAGATGCGTGAGGCCTCGGCGATTCAGGGCGCACCGTGGAAGGATGTGACCAACTTCTATCCTCCGAAAGACGGCCGCCACGGCTGCATCATCCATGTCGAGGAGGAAACTTACCGGAACATCGAAAAAAGCTATAAGTAGTAATTCGAATCATCTCGATTGTTGAGAATAAGCTGAATATCAAGAATATATGAAGAAAATATATCCCATATTCCTCGTCTTCGCACTCATCGTGTCATGCACCTCTCGTCAGCCGCAGGCAGTGAAGCCTCCTCTTATGGGCTGGAGCTCGTGGAATGCCTATATGGTCGATATTTCCGACTCCATAATCATTCATCAGGCCAACCTTATCGTCAAACGTGGACTTAAGGACGCCGGTTACGGAAACGTCAACATCGATGACGGATTTTTCGGCTACCGCGACGAGCGTGGTTATATGATTCCGCATCCGCAGAGGTTTCCGGGTGGCTCAGCGCAGATGCGCTCCATCTCCGACCACATCCACTCTCTCGGCCTGAAGGCCGGAATCTATTCCGACGCCGGAGACAACACCTGCGGGTCGAGCTACAACAAGGACCTGAACGGAATTGGTGCGGGTCTCTGGATGCACGATGTTCAGGACGCTGACCAGTATTTCAACAACTGGAACTTCGACTTCATCAAGATTGACTACTGCGGTGGCATTCATCGCCGTCTTGAGGAAAGGGACCGCTATGAGGAAATCCGTCAGGTGATTGACAGTGTGGCTGGCAGGCACATCGACATCAATGTATGCCGCTGGGATTATCCGGGGACATGGGTTGGAAAGCTTGCAGACTCGTGGCGGATTTCGGAGGACATACGTCCCGTCTGGTCTTCGGTCCGGCACATCGTGGAGAAAAATCTCTATCTGTCAGCTTATGCGCATGACGGGCACTACAACGACATGGATATGCTCGCGGTAGGCTACAACATCAAGCCTTCTCCGTTCTGGGAGGACGGGCTCGGACTTAGCTATGCCGAGGAGGAGGCGCATTTCGGGATGTGGTGCATAATGAGCTCACCGCTGCTTCTGGGCTGTGACATAGAGTACATTCCGGAGGAGACTATGCGGATAATCACCAACCCGGAGTTGATTGCCGTGAATCAGGACCCGCTCGGGCTTCAGGCCCATGTGGTTCAGCACGAAGGTGAGACATATGTCTTCGCGAAGGATATCCTGCGTCGCCACGGAGGTGCGAGGGCCGTCGCGCTCTATAACCCTTCGGACTCGGCTGCCTCGTTCAGCGTGCCGGCCGACGTGCTGGAGTTCGCCGGGGAGATGAAGTTGCGCGACCTCAACCTGCGATCTGACCTTGCATCGTGCAGAGTCATAGAGATGACACTTCAACCTCACACAGCGAAGATTCTTAAGGTAGAGGGTGAGCGGATTGAACCTGTCCTCTATGAGGCGGAGTGGGGCTATTGTCCGGACTTTACCGCAATACGCGGGATGGGCGTGAAGTACATCCCTGTCGAGGGGGCTTCCGGACGCGCCGTGGCGACGAACCTCGGAGGCTCCCCGACGAATTATCTCGAATGGGCAGACGTCTTCAGCCTCAAGGGCGGGAAATACAGAATCTCCGTTCGGTTTTCCTCACCGGAAGCGGTTGATTTTGATTTGGTTGTGAACGGAAAGGCGCATCACGCATCGGTTGCCGCGACGGATTCCGCATTCGTGGAGATTCCGTTCGAGGTGGAGCTCCTCAAGGGGGAGAATGATGTTCGCATATCAGGCGTGACATTATCGAAGGTGGCCTTGGACTGCCTGAAGGTTACAAAACTATAATAATTTAAAGAGATTGATTTATAGAACATGACATTTAGGAAACTCCTCTTCTGCGCTTCAACGCTCTTTATCGCGTTCTCGTCTTTAGTTAGGGGCCAAGAATATTCGGTGACATCGCCGGACGGTCGCATAAATGCCGTTGTGGCTGTCGGTGACAATGTTAAATATTCGGTTTCTTACGAGACCAACCCTTTTGGGTCAGCCTCCTAAGGAAAGCAGGCGTTCCCGTCAAGGAGATACCGCATGAGACAGGTGGTCATCATTGGGGCAAATGGCAGGATTTTCCGGCTTCGATGTTCGAGTGGATTGCATCGTTTCATGCAGAGTAATTGCTGCGTATATGTTACATAACTGCGGGACCGGATTGCGAAATATGTAGAGAATGGTTAGATTTGTGTAGGAATATCGTATATATAATATTTATTACATAGATTTGCTTCAAATGAAAATTAGACACATCCTATTTTGCGCGACGGCCTTATTCTCCGCATTTCTCTATTCTGCTAATGGCAATGTGATTTCAATGACGACGGATGGCGACCATCGTCCCTCCGCTAGGATTAAGGAGTTCAGGCCTGCAGAGTTGTGGAAAGATACTGATGGCGTGGCAATAAACGCGCATGGAGGCGGAATCATGTTCCATGGTGGAAAGTATTGGTGGTACGGCGAGTACAAGACGGAGGGGGAGGCCGGCAATCTGGCTCAAGTGGGAGTCAGTTGTTATTCTTCTGATGATCTTTACAATTGGAAGAATGAGGGCATAGCATTGGCCGTAAGCGATGAACCTGGTTCCGACATTGAACGTGGCTGCATTCTTGAACGTCCGAAGGTCATCTATAATGCCCTTACGGGCAAGTTCGTGATGTGGTTCCATCTGGAGTTGAAGGGAAGCGGTTATTCAAGTGCGCGCAGTGGAATTGCGGTAGCGGATAGGCCGGAAGGCCCTTTTTCCTTTGTACGCAGCACCAGAGCTGTTCCCGGCAAATGGCCGTTCAACAAGGACGAGTTCCCTGATGAAAAGGGCTTTCTTGCCAGAGATTTCGAGTCTGGGCAAATGTCCCGTGATATGACCCTATTTGTCGATGACGACGGCAAGGCATATCAGCTGTCCGCCTCGGAGGATAACTGGACGCTGCATATAGCTGAACTGACGGATGACTATTTGGACTACACCGGAAAATATGTGCGCGTGTTCCCGGATCGTCTCATGGAGGCTCCTGCTATATTCAAAAAAGATGGAACATACTATTTTATGGGGTCGGGATGCACAGGTTGGGCTCCCAATGCGGCCCGTAGTGCGTCCGCACCGTCAATATGGGGACCATGGACTGAGCTCGGAAACCCGTGCGAGGGGGAAGGCTCTCAGCTGACCTTCAATTCCCAAAGTACCTTCATACTGCCGGTTGCCGGCAAGGCGAACACCTTCATCTATATGGGTGATAGATGGAATCCGAAGAATGCCATTGACGGGCGCTACGTTTGGCTACCGATTGAATTTGACGGTGACCGTTTCAAGATTCACTGGCGTGACAGTTGGGAATTCTAAAACGAACTTCCACCGATGAAGCCGCGGAGGAGGCGGTTGTCGCTGGTCGGCTTGCTGGTAGTCGGCTTGCTGCCGGTTGTCTGGTTCTTGACAGACTGGGTCGTCTTTACGATTTGTTTGCCGATTTTGTCTCCGAGGCTTTTGAGACCGTCTTTAAATGACTGGGCATCTGTACTTGGCATACTAACGAGGAATGCCGTGCATAGGATAAGAATGTTTGGGGGATTCATCTGTGTTGTTTGCGTTTTTTATGCGGTTTTATTCGCATCGCCAAATCTGCGAAAAAATCGGAACTGCTCTACTATAACGATGAAAAATCGGGTGTTGATGTTCTTGTCATGGGGTAATCCGGATAAATTTACGTATGGGGATTATGGCCGGGAAGATCAATGACAAAAAAGCCTCGACTGAATTGACAGCCGAGGCTAATATTTTGGGTTACATATCAATGTTTACCTTTTCGCGAGTTCGGAATCCAGGAAGATAAGACCGCTTTCGCCGCATCTTTCGATTTTGTTTACAATGGCATCGACAGAAGCCTCTTCCTCGACCTGCTCACGGACGAATCCCCAAAGAAAATCCTGAGTTGCTTTGTCGTTTTCGGCGGCAGCCACATCTACAAGGTCATCTATGAGTTTTGAAACGTGACGCTCATGATCTGCAACACTGGCAAAAACTTCTTTGACGCTACCCCAACCGGAAGGAACGACATCAATCATGTTTACGCTAGCTTCACCGCCACGCTTTGCAAGATAGTTGGCAAGCCTTATGGCATGCTCCCTTTCTTCATCAGATTGTTTGTGCATCCAATGTGCAAAACCATTCCATCCTTCTTTCTCGAAGTAGAAAGCCATCTGGAGATACAGATTTGAAGACCATAATTCAGCAGTAATCTGATCGTTTACCGCATTCTGTAATTTTTCGGTAATCATAATCATTAAAATTTAAAAACACTCAGTTCTCAACCGCCTTATTAAGGCGTTGTTACTTGAGGGCGTGCAACTTACATGCCATTCCTTCCATCCTTTTCGCCATTGGTCATGGCTGACAATTTGTCCACTTTCTGCTGCCATATTGTTACTTCTGACGGCATTGGTCTTGGGCAAACCAAAAGTCAAAGTCATTGACATTTCGTTTACCCTATACCTCGAAATGAAAGGCGACATCCGGGTCCTCTACAAAGGCGCCACCAACGTAAAATCGGTCCGCAAGTGATTGTTTTTTTGCAAGAAGTCCTTAGATGCGGTCTGTGTCGTTCGAATGTCTATTCTTTGCTGGATAGGTTCACATTCAATTGGTTCACATTTATCATTGGTAGGGGATACTTGGCGCAGTTTGTTCCTGCAGTCTTGACGACCAGAATTCCACGCATCGTGCCTATTGCTACACTTAGGAAGTGAGGCATGATGTGGTTGACCGTAATGCTTTGGTCCTCGTTATAAACGATGAACTGGCGGAGATTTTTTACTTCAAACTCGAATTCGTACAAACACTCAAGCACTACATCTCCGTCAAGTTCATAACGAGTACCGAAAAACAAGTTGAAGGTGTCGTTTTCGACATCGGGTTGAATTTGTGTTGAGAAACCAATCTGAACTGCATCAGGATTGACATCGTCCCCTATTTTTCCCGGAGACATCATAAAGCTTACTTCGCTGACGGAAATAAGCCTCATCTGGATATTTACATTATCTTCCGCCATAGTAAGTTAATTGTGGGATGTTGCGTGAAAACAATTGAAACTCTGGCTGTTATAAGTTCCATCATAAGAATCGGACGGGGTTATAAATTCTTTTGCCGGAACGAATACGTATTTCACTTCGGGTGCTTTTTTTATCTCTACCACGGGCTCGCCAAGCACGGAGGCAATCTTCGCCAGTGTCTTGGTCGTGAATCCGTGAGATCCGGTGAGCCATCTTGAAATTTCCGATTCGCGTTTGCCCATCCGCGTTGCCAGCTCGCGCTGTGTCATCTTTTTCTTCTTGAGAAGATTGTAAATGCGGTTTGCAATGTCAATATTAAGGTTAACCTCCTCCATCACCTCAGGAGCAACATTGGCAACGCATCTATCAAATAAAGGATTCTTTTTCATAACAAATATTATATGGTGATAGCTTCAATAATCATTTTAACTTTTTGGTAATCGTCGTAATCAGCATGAATCTTACGTGTCCCTATGAAAATTTGATGCTCAATGGAGCGCAGTTTGTTAACTATATCCAGTAAAATTGGATCATCTTCATATCTTTTGACTCTTTTTATTCCTCCATTGCCGATGATGAGAATCTTCCCTGATATTCTGATGCAATATAATCGTAATGTTCCGACTCCTTTCCCTCGTCTTTGTTCTATACAGAGCGGAATGGCTTTGATGTTATTCCCCTCCGGACGAAAGAGATTCTCACGAGCTCCGCAATCGTCAATTATCTTTTTGATGGCAGCAATGATGGCATCAAAGTCTTTCTTTAATTGCGGATTTTCCAGATTACCATTATCGGACATGAATTTCTCGAACTCTGTCTGCGTCTCACCATCATACTTTGGTGAGTATATGCTAACATGATCGCTTTCTATGACGAGTTCGAGTTTTCCCATACGTTATATTGTTTTTCTGATCGCTAAGATACGGCATCTTTTTGACTTTCCAAACAAAACTTGACTTTTTTGTTAAGTTATCATTTGGCGGATTGCACGAAATAGCCCTTTCGATTCTCAAACAAAATGCGAAATTTTTGTAACTTAGAGGCGTAAATATGAATGCCCAATGGACCCTATATACAACTATTCCCTCTGTGCCGCGCTGCCGTTGATGCTGTTTTTCGGCTTCTATTTTTTGTTTGGCAGGACTCCGGAAAAGGCGATTTTTGAAAATTATCTGCGCTCCAGACGCATTATGGGTGTGGCAATGTTGTTGCTTGCGGCCAACTATTCAGTGCATTTCTTTATGAAAGTCCGTTTCAATGACGCTGATGCCGCAATCCTGATGAACCTGTCCACTTATTTCCTGTGCTACTGGCTGTTCAGTTCAGCTTTTACCACATTGCTTGACCGCAATTATATAACCGGACGCAGGTTATTGACACATATCTCCTTGTGGATGCTGTTTTCCGCTATTTCCTGCATTGTCCTGAAACTGTTGCCTGGAGGAAAATTTCAGACCGTATCGATATTGGTCCTGGCAGTATGTCTGGTCGCCTATGGCTTGTTGCTGACATGGCGATTGCTCAGGACCTATCATATGGTCATCCGCATGTTCGATGCTACTCATTCAGACGATATAGGGGCCTATATCAAGTGGCTTTCCGTCGTCACTTATTGGGCTGTAATATTCGGCGTTGGCTGCGGACTGCTGACGTTCCTTCCCGACAGATATGTCTATATCTGGATTCTGATGTCCATCCCGTTCTACATCTATCTCTTCCTTTGTTATCTGAATTATCTGCTGTTTTACGAGCAGGTGGAAAGTGCAATGGAAACTTATAAAGATAAAGAGGAGGACCGCAGCGAGTCCGGACCGATGCAAGAAACGCCGTCCTACCATACCGAAATCGCTGAGAAAATAAAGGGTTGGATCAATGCTGACGGCTACGTCCGGACAGGCCTTACCATTAAAGACTTGTCGGAACAGCTTCATACCAACCGTACCTATCTCTCCGAGTACATAAATACCACATACGGAGTGTCATTCCGTGATTGGATTACAGGGCTTCGCATAGAGTATGCGAAACGCCTGCTCGTACAATATCCCAAGTTGACGCTGGCCGATATTTCTGAGAGGTCCGGCTTTTTGTCACCAAGTCATTTTATACGTCTGTTCAAAGAAAAAACCGGCTGTACTCCTACAAAATGGAGAAAATCATAGTAATGTGAAGGTTACTGAAATAGCCTAAACGACAAAGATGTGTGATTCTGACAATTGAAGGACTTTTTGTTTTCGGAAATCTGTCAGAAATGAATCCTCTTTGCTTTCTTTGTGCAGTGCATTTTACTGGCTTTTACGTGAAATGCGTTTTAAATCACTTGCTAATAAACAGCTTGACATTATGAAACGATTCTTTATTTCCCTTGCAGTATGTACTTTGCTGGCATCTGCAGTTTCGTGCGAATATGACGCACCGAACATCAACTTCACCACCACCGTTACCAATGATTATTCAGAAGTCATAAAGGCTCTCCAGGACCAGACATTGACGATTGCTGAGAAATTGAAGATCCTCAATGACGCTCTTGAAGATCAGACATTGACCATTACCCAACAGGTGGATATTCTGAAGAAAGCCTATGAAAACGGAGTCCTCAAGTATGAGGATTTGTTCGGCAAACTGTTTGACCAACTTGGAAAAATCAAAGAAAGCACTGAAGAAAAACTCGACGCCATCAAGGGGGCGCTCGAAACAGTAAACGAGGACATGAAAACCAAGCTCAAAGTCATCAATGAAGCAATCACGAAAGGAATAGTGGATGTCAATGCCAAACAAGACCTTATACTGACAGCATTGAACAGTTTGTAGTCGTATAAATTCACCAAAGACGAACTGTTGGAGGTCGGCGATGACTATCTGCTGGTCCACTCATTGTTCTGGAACAAGAATTTCGAAAATTATGAGGTCGTAAGGGCCCTTATGGACTTGATACCGATATCATTGCCTGCACGATATAAATTCTGGTACAGCCAATCCTCAGGCAGATATCCATTTAGCGGAAGTGAGCCAACGAGTTTCTATGGGCCGGCCATTACGGAAGGCGGAGTTTTCAACTGCGTAAGAGGTGCGAGCGATTTGTTCCTTGCGATTGACCTCGAATGGAACAGCGGCGCTCCACACTACAGGTCCGTCGGCGAGTACAACTGCTACCTGATAAAAAAAGTATATAAAAGCGGATATGCCTATTTCATCGTAGATAAGGGAGACAAGACAGCCGGAATCAAAGTCAAGCCGATGTCATCAATACCGAGCGGCGACACGTTTAATGATTATTCCAACGTAATCACATACGAGCATCGTTTCGAAGCCGAGAAAGGAAGAACCGGAGTCTGGGGCTACAGAGGCCTGGCAAATGGCCAACTTCCCGGAGATAAAGTTAAAGGTGTAGACTTTATATTCGTGAAAGACGAGTAACTGCAAAATGCTTGATTATGAATAGATTATTAATATTGACAGTAATAGCGCTCCTCTTTGTACCCCTCATTGATATCGGGGCTCAGGAGCGCGGCAGCGGGACTTATCGCACTTGCACCTGGAGTTTGTATGGAGAAGCCGGCGCCACGATGTCGCATGGTATCGGCATTTCGAATGTGAATGCAGCTCCATGGACAAGCGTCTCCCCGGAAATCGGGGCCGGCGTGTCCTTCAACATACGCCCGTGGATCCGTCTCGGCCTGAACTACGATTTCTCCAAGTACGCCAGAGAATTGAGGTTCGACAAGTTACAGCCATTAGGAGATTTCGCCGGGGATGGCACCATTGACATTGACGGGAATCTCTCCGGAGATATTGTTCCGGACATAGACGGTAAGCCGGCAGGGGACAGGCTTCTCCTTGAGAAAACCGGCGGACTCGCTTATACGAAGATGTGGACACAATACCATGCCGCCGACCTTACGCTGGAGTTCAACGTGATGGAAATCTGGAAGAACCGGACGGACAAGCGTTTCAACCTCTACGCGGGAGTGGGTTTCGGCTGGCTCTTCGCCAGGGGCAATACCTATAACATCGCCATGGGCAATGAGCGCTGGAAAGAAAAGTACAAGGAAACTACCAACATCTGGCTCAAGGCCGAGAATACCCGCCACAACTATAATACAGGATATGTTCCAATGCTGGTTTCCGCGGAATTCGACGTGAGCCCTATCGTGACATTGGGATTACAGGGCAATTACAAGAGACTTTTAAAGTGCGACAATGCCCCGGAAGGAATCGGTACCGTGTCCATGGTCGTGAGGCTGAATCTTCTCGGAGGAAAGTCAGGATACAAGAGCAAGTCCGGCAAATTACGTGAATCCGAGAATGCTCTGGCCGCAATGAGGGACATGAATGAGGCTGTGAAAGAAGATTGTGAGGATTCCGTTCATTCACTGAAGGATGACCTTGCGGACTCCGAGAATGAAGTGGCCAGGCTGAAGTCTGAATTGGAAGATCTCAAGAAGGAGAATGAGGCGCTCAAGTCGCAGGCGGAAGCGAAGCCGAAAATGTCACGTGACACCATCGGCAACATCTGTGTCATGTTTGATTTCGACAGCAGCAAGTTACGCAAGCAGGCCAAGACAGAACTCGATGATTTCGCAAAGTGGATAAAGTCAACGGAGGGCTACGAGTTGTTTGTTACAGGAGAGGCTTCTGCAAGTGGAGATAGCAGATATAACCTGAAGCTCAGTGAATTTCGCATTGACAGCGTTATCAGTCACCTGAGCAAAAAGGGCATCGATTGCAGTCGGGCATATCGCCAGCCGCTCGGCGACACAGGAAAGGATTCGTCGAAATCAGCTCAGCGTGTCACGATACTTATTGTCTCTGATTGACATAATGTCGCTTGTGATGAGTAACGTATGGGTTGACCGAAATGACCTTTTCATTCCTGTTCCGGAATCAGGCGCTCCTTCTGTGTAACCGATTTGCTATAAACAGAAGAAATGTCTATCTTTAGAATTCACTGACAAACTAATAGACAACAGTCATGGGAAACGGAAAATTCTTGCAGTTCTTGACTTTACTGCTATGCCTTTGCTTCGGATATTTCACATATAAGGCCTATAGTGATGTCCAGCAGGTTAAGGAAGAAAACACGATTTTGCATGAGGCTCTGGATTCGCTGCTCGTCGGGTCGACGATGACTTCACCCGATGCTGAGCCGGATCCTCTATCGGCGGCTTCAAGCATATCTGCGTTTATGGATGAACTCATCACAGACGCACACAAAGAATACCGCGCCGTCAAGAAGGCCAATGCCAAAGAGCCGTTGAGGATTCAGGTAAAGTCTTCTTATAGGATGGAGGACAGATATGTCAGTACCCGTGTCGAAGATCCTGAAGTGCGTGGAAATACTGAAGGAATTGTCAAGCTTGACATCGCAATAGACAAATTTGGGGACGTCAAGTCCGCCAAGTTGAACTCGGCTTCTACGCTCACAGATGAGGAGGTGATCGAAGCCTGCAAGAAAGCGGCGCTCAAAACCGGCTTCAATTTAAACTCTGACGCTCAGAATCTTCAGCGGGGCACGATTACGTACACTTTCTACAGATAGGAATCAAACCTTTGTCAGAACATTGACAATGCCGACTATTACCCGACTTGTCCGGAAAACCGCCATGTTTTCCGGACAAGTTGTATTTTCCTGATTTAGGTTGACTCGATTATAGAAATTATTACTGAAAAAGGTTGACTTTTATCCAAATTTTGAGTCTTATTACTGACAGGGGTTGACTGGAGGACGTAGTCCGGAAGGCAACCCCTGTTCCACGGACAAAGGTAAGTCTTTTTCGGAATCATCCAATCCATTTCTATATTTTATTGCCCTCTCTCGGTAACTAACCCATCTCATATTCCGCTCTCCAGAGGTTGCTGCGGCCTGAACTGGAGTCATCATATCTATGCTCATGTGGGGTCTGCGATTATTATAAAAATCAACTGCCAAATCAACAGCGTCAATTACCTCTTCGATGCTCCTGAACACCTTTCCTTTAAGCAATTCATTCTTTATGGTATTGTTTATCCTCTCAGCCTTTGCATTGTCTTTTGGATTTCCCGACTCTGTCATACTGACTGATATGCCATAACGCATCAGAGTATTGATGTATTCGCGACTTGCATACTGACAACCTCGATCTGAATGATGAATGAGATGAACATTCTTGTCTTTTATGCGAGCTAGAGCCATTTCCAACGCCTCTAGAGGGTACTCATAGTCGAGTGTCGGTCCTACACTCCAACCGACTATTTCTTCACTATATGCATCTAGGATTAGGGACAAGTAACAAAAGTGATACTTGGTTGCACTTTCAAATATTGTAATATATGTTATATCACTAACCCACAACTGATTAATGCCAGTAGGAATGAAGTCAGCAATTAGATTGGGATATAACGGCTGACCGTGCGTGGAATCCGTCGTTCGAGGTTTTCGAACCTTATTTCTAATCTTCAGCCCATTCTCGTCCAGCAGCCTCAAAAAGCGGTCTCTTCCCATTGGGTTATCACCTTTAAATTCTTGACG